>MDTB01008404.1_pt1 | contig 14306 bp, 14 predicted proteins | sample 811161 | NCBI WGS metagenome assembly MDTB01 (sample SAMN05326650, study PRJNA326480) | marine metagenome | isolation source: seawater | place: Mediterranean Sea | collected 2009
CTGATGGTGATTTAATAATTATATTGGGTGGCCCCTCATATATAATTGGGATTGGAGGAGGAGCAGCTTCTTCACTTTCTTCTGGATCAAGTAGCGAAGATTTAGATTTTTCTTCAGTTCAAAGAGACAACCCTGAAATTGAACGACGTTGCCAAGAAGTTATAAACCAGTGTGTTTATCTTAAAGATAAGAATCCTATAAAAAGTATTCATGATATTGGTGCTGGCGGCCTGTGTAATGCAGTCCCTGAAATTGTCAATGAATCAAATATGGGTGCAAAAATTAAAATGTCAGAGATTCCTCTTGGCGAGGAATCAATGTCACCTTTAGAGATTTGGTGTAATGAATCACAAGAAAGGTATGTAATTATTATTAAGGAAAAAGACTTGTCTGAATTCAATGATATATGCTCACGAGAGAACTGCCCATATGCTGTTATTGGACATGTTACAAAGGCTAAAATATTATGTGTATATGACACCGATAATAAAACTAAAACGATAGAATTGCCTATGAATTTCCTTTTAGGTAAGCCACCAATAGAACCAATTAATCTATCTGGTTACTCTAAAACAAAGTTTGAAAATAATAAAGAATACAGATCATTCATTACTTGTGTCAGAGATATATTGTCTCTACCATCAGTCTCTGATAAAAGTTTTTTAATCACAATTGGAGATAGATCTGTTACAGGACTTGTGGCAAGAGACCAAATGATTGGACCATATCAAATTCCTGTTTCTAATATTGGTATTACTGCGTCAAATATTGGATCAAAAAACGGTCAAGTGTTAACAATGGGAGAACGTCCGCAGATTGCGATTACAAATCCTGAGGCATCAGCAGAAATTTCGTTAGGAGAAGTTATTACCAATATAGCAAGTGCTTATATTAAAGATTTATCAAATATTAAGTTATCTGCTAATTGGATGGCATCCTCCAGTAATAAAAATGAAGTTGAAGCTTTGTATTTAACTGTTAAAAAATTATCAGAATTTTGTCAACATCTAAATATTACTATTCCTGTAGGCAAAGATTCTTTATCTATGAATACCTCATGGTCAGATAAAAAATCTACTAAGAAGGTGGAAAGTCCGGTCAGTCTTATACTTTCAGCATTTAGCGCAATAGATGATATTGAAATGTATAAAAGTCCTGAAATCAAAGGAGGTGGAGATTTATTTTTAATTGACCTAGGAGATGGCAAAGATAGATTAGGGGGATCTGCATATTACCAGACTAATAATATTTTAAGTGATGATGTTCCTCGCTTGGATAATATTAATGATCTAAATACTTTCTTTAACCTAACTCAGGACTTACATAAAAATAACCTAATTACATCGTATCATGACAAATCTGATGGTGGGTTATTCGTAACCTTATCTGAAATGGCATTATCTGGTAATAAGTCCATAATAATAAACAAAAGTTTAGAAAAATATTATTCAGATATACTAATGAAAAAATTCTTTTTCAATGAAGAGCTTGGAGCTGTAGTTGAGGTTAGTAAAAAAAATAATAAACACTTTTATGATATAATAAATAAACATAATTTTAATCACCTTATAATACCTATTGGTAAAACTAAAATAGAAAAACAGCCATCATTAATTATTAATTCAGAAAAAGATTTTAAAATCTCACTTGCAGAAATCAGAAAATATTGGAGCAAATTATCTTATGATATACAAAAAATAAGAGATAATCCAAAAACAGCTAAAGAAGAATATGCTTGTAAAATTAATTCTCATAGAAATAGCAAAACTCCTAATGATAAAGTATCTTTTTCGTTACAGAACATGTCATCAAAAAAGAAAAAATTTAGCCATAAACCTAAGGTAGCAATATTGCGTGAACAAGGTATTAACGGACATAAGGAAATGGCCCATTCTTTTCTAAAATCAGGTTTCGATGCTCATGATATACATACAAATGATTTGATTAGCGGGAATATTGATATTAAAAAATATGAAGGATTAGTTGCATGCGGTGGATTTTCTTATGGTGATGTTCTAGGAGCCGGGACTGGCTGGGCAAACAAGATTTTATATAATGATAAAATAAGAAATGATTTGGCTGAATTTTTTAATGATTCAAATAAATTTGCTCTTGGAGTATGCAATGGGTGTCAAATGCTTTCACAATTAAGAGAAATAATTCCAGGTACTGAACATTGGCCAAAATTTGTAAGAAATACATCCAATCAGTTTGAAGCTAGATTATCTAGAGTAAAAATAAATAAGACGAATTCTATATTTTTTAAAGATATGGAAGGTTCCATCCTTCCTATTATTGTTTCTCATGGAGAAGGTAAGGCAATCTTTTCAAATAATAAATTTAGTGAAACTGCTATAATAAATTATGTTGATGAGAGCAATAAAGTTTCTATGAAATATCCATTCAATCCAAATGGTTCAATAAATGGGTCTAATGGTTTCACAAATAATGATGGGAGAATTACAATTTTAATGCCTCATCCAGAAAGGTTATATGAAATTAGTCAATATTCATATAAGCCAGCTGACTGGCAAACCTCACCTTGGATGAAATTTTTTATTAATGCGCGAGAATGGTTGAAATAATGAGTAGCAAATATAATCTTGATACTGAAAACTCTATAACAGATGAATTTTATTTTAAAAATCGAAGAAAAATAATGACATCAGCATTGGCTTTCCCTTTAGTTTATTCATCGAGTCTATTTTCCTCTACCAGAAAAAATATACCTTTCATCAAGGATATGGATTTTAGTACTAACGAACAAACTAATACTATTAAACAAATTACATCTTATAATAATTTTTATGAGCTAGGGTCTGGCAAAAGAGACCCTATGTTTAATTCAGATAGGCTTAAAACTGATGAGTGGACTTTAACTATTGATGGCTTAGTAGAGAAACCTATTGTTTTAAATGCTGATGACCTTATTAAGAAATATGAATTAGAAGAGAGAATATATAGACTTAGATGTGTAGAGGCATGGTCTATGGTTGTTCCATGGATAGGTTTTGAGTTAAGAAATATCATTAGAGAAGTTAAACCTATGTATAATGCTAAATATTTGGCATTTGAATCAATACATGACCCAGAAAATCTGCCAGGACAAAAAAGAAACATTTTGAAGTGGCCTTATAGAGAAGGGTTACGAATGGATGAGGCTCTTAATCCTTTATCTCTGATTTCAGTTGGCTTATATGGTAAAGTTTTGCCAAATCAAAATGGTGCACCTGTTAGATTAATAGTTCCCTGGAAATATGGATTTAAGAGTATTAAGTCAATTGTAAGAATCTCTTTTGTAGAAGATCAGCCAGTTTGTACATGGAATCAGCAAACCCCTGATGAATATGGATTTTATTCTAATGTAAACCCATATGTAGATCATCCAAGATGGAGTCAAAAAAGAGAACGAAGAATTGGAGAGTTTGGTAAGAGACAGACTTTGTTGTTCAATGGTTACAGTAAATTTGTTAGTAATTTATATACGGGTATGGACTTAGAAAAATATTTTTAAGATGTTGAATAACAAAAATATAACCTTTTTAATTACGATTATTCCCTTAATATTTATTATATTAAATATCTATCTTAATAATAATATTATTAATCCATTTTCATACTTAATTTCTTCCACCGGCTTTATAGTTCTAACTTTATTAATAATTATAATCGCTCTTCCAGTTTTAGATTTTCTGGGTAGTCTTATAGATAGAAAAGTAGTAGGGTTAATGACTTTCTCATATGCAGGTATGCATCTATTAATATATTTTTTAGATAATATTTCTTTTGAATACTTAATCGAAGATATATTAGGCTTGCCATATATTCAAATAGGCTATCTAGCTTTTTTACTCTTTTTCCCTCTTGTTTTTACATCCACAGTGAAATCTAAGTTAAAATTAAAGAATACTTGGTTCAAGATTCATAAGTTGATTTACTTCATTGTTCTACTATCATTTATACATTATTATTTAATTATCAAAGCAGATTACTTGGTATTTTTAATATATCTAATAATTTTTATAGCAATATTAATATATAAACAAAGGCTAAAAGCTTATGAATAGAAGAGAATTTATTCAATTTCTAGTTGCTGGATGTGCAGCAGGAATTATTCGGCCGAGTTATGGATCAGCATCTGTAAATTATGATTTTAAACCTTATGGAAATCTACGTCTTATTCATATAACTGATACACATGCGCAACTTGACCCAATGTATTTTAGAGAGCCAAATTTTAATATAGGAGTAGGCGTTAATAAGAATACTCCACCACATATTGTAGGTAGTAAACTTCTAGATTATTATTCCATTGATAATTCATTATTAAGATATGCTTATACACATCTTGATTTTAATCAACATGCTCAAGAATTTGGTAAATTTGGTGGATATGCTTACTTAAAAACACTTATTGATACATTAAAATCACAAGCTAATAATAAATGCCTTTTGCTTGATGGCGGGGATACATGGCAGGGGAGTGGGCTTTCTCTTTTAGAGAATGGAAAAGACATGGTGCAAGCATCTAATCTCTTGGGTGTTGATGCCATGACTGGACACTGGGAGTTCACGTTTGGAGAGGAAATATTTCTTGAAAACTTAAGAAATTTCAATGGTGACTTTGTTGCCCAAAATATATCACTAACTGAAGAAGCTATTTTTGAGGGCTTAGAGGCTGTAGATGATGATAATCATTTTCAGAAACCATATGTTGTTAAAACAATCAATGGTTCGAGAGTTGCGGTGATAGGACAGGCTTTTCCTTATACACCAATTGCAAACCCACAACGGTTAATCCCAAATCTTACTTTTGGGATAAGAGATAGTGAATTACAAGAATTAATTAATCATATTAAAAATAAAGAAAAGCCTTCTTTGATTGTTATGCTCTCGCATAATGGCGTCGATGTTGATAAGAAAATGGCATCAAAAGTAAGCGGAATTGATATTATTCTGGGAGGTCATACTCATGATGTTCTGCCTAAACCGGTGATTGTAAAAAATAATAGTAACTCAACATTGGTTATTAATTCGGGTTGTAATGGAAAGTTTATCTCTGTGTTAGACCTAAATGTAAGAGGAAACTCTTTTAGTTACAAATATAAATTACTTCCTGTTTTATCCAATCAAATAAAGCCCTCTAAGAAGATGATTATGCTGATTGATAGCCTTAAAAAGCCCCACAAAGATCACTTAGATCAGATTATAGGCAAATCTAGTTTAGATTTATATAGAAGAGGAAACTTCAATGGTTCATTTGACAATTTAATCTGTGATTCACTAACCCATGTTTTAGATACGGAAATATCTTTATCCCCAGGTTTCAGATGGGGACCAACTGTTTTAGCAAATGATGATATAAAAATGTCGGATATTTATAATCATACGGCGATTACTTATCCTAATGTTTACAGAAGAGAAATGACTGGTGAAAATATAAAAAATATTCTTGAGGATGTTGCAGATAATATATTTAATCCAGACCCATATCTTCAACAAGGCGGAGATATGGTAAGAACTACAGGCTTGAGTTATGAGATATCACCAAAAAATAAAATGAATAATAGAATAACTAATATAAGAACAAAAGATGGTAAATTATTGATAAATAATAAGAAATATACTATAAGTGGGTGGGCAAGCGTAAATACTATAGAGTCAGGTAAGCCCATATGGGATATAACTAGAGAGTATTTAAGTGATATTAAATACTATGATTTAGATGAAGTGAAACAACCTAGGGTTTTGCAAGAGGATGATAATTTTGGGTTAGAAACTTAGTTACAAAAAAAGTATAAAATGTTAGTATTTCATTTGAATTTACAGACTATTTTTGGAAAAAGGAGATTTTATGTTTGACGTAGGTATGAAAATTGCAGGTTTTGATGATGAGCTAAATGATGCCATTAAAAAGGAGATAGTAAGACAAGAAGAGCATGTAGAATTAATTGCGTCTGAAAACTACGCTAGCCCAAGAGTTCTTGAGGCTCAGGGCTCGGTTCTAACTAATAAATACGCAGAAGGTTATCCGGGCAAAAGATATTATGGTGGTTGTGAAAATGTTGATGTTGCTGAGCAATTAGCTATAGATCGTCTAAAAGAAATTTATGGGGCAGATTATGCTAACGTGCAACCACATTCTGGGTCACAGGCAAATGCTGCTGTTTATCTAGCATTACTGAATGCTGGGGATACTATACTTGGAATGAGTTTGGATGCTGGGGGTCATTTAACGCATGGATCTAAAGTTAATTTCTCAGGTAAATTATTTAATGCTGTTCAATATGGTATTGATGATAACGGCATGCTTGATTACGATGAAATTGAAAAGTTAGCGACTGAACATAAACCTAAAATGGTCGTAGCTGGATTTTCTGCTTATTCTCAAGTAATTGATTGGGAAAGAATGTCCAAAATTGCAAAGAAAGTTAATGCATATTTTATGGTAGATATGGCCCATGTATCAGGCTTAATTGCTGGTGGGGTTTATCCATCTCCTGTACCTTTCGCAGACGTTGTTACATCTACTACTCATAAAACTTTGAGAGGCCCAAGAGGTGGTATTATAATCTGTAAATCTAATCCTGACTTAGAAAAGAAATTTAATTCACTTGTTTTTCCAGGTACTCAAGGCGGACCACTAATGCACGTAATAGCTGCTAAAGCAGTTGCATTTAAAGAGGCTTTGCAACCAGAATTTAAAGAGTATATGCAACAAGTTGTGCTTAATGCAGATACTCTAGCAAAAACTATCATGGAACGCGGATTTGAGATTGTATCTGGTGGAACAAAAAATCATCTGATGTTAGTAAGTTTGGTTAAGCAAGGGCTAACAGGTAAAGCTGCGGATGCTGCCTTACATAAAGCTAATATTACTGTTAACAAAAACTCTGTTCCAAATGATCCTCAAAGTCCTTTTGTTACGAGTGGAATAAGATTAGGAACTGCTGCGATTACCACAAGAGGTTTCAAGGAAGCCGAAACAGTTATACTAGGTAATTTAATATGCGATGTTCTTGATGATATTGAAAATGAGTCAAATATCAATGCTATTAAAGAAAAAGTATTGAACTTGACTTCACAATTTCCGGTCTACGCGACCAACAAGAAAGCTGTAGCATAGGATGGTTTAAGATGCGCTGTCCATTTTGTGGAGAGCTTGAAACAAAGGTAATTGATTCAAGGTTAAGTAATGAGACTAACTCTATAAAAAGGCGCAGAGAGTGTACTTCTTGTGGAGCAAGATTTAACACAAATGAAACGTCTGAGTTATCATATCCAAGGGTAATAAAATCCAATAAATCTTCAGAGTTATTTTCTGAAGATAAAATAAAAAAAGGTGTAAATTTAGCTCTTGAAAAAAGAGTCAACTCTGCAGAAGATATTGATCAAGCATTTAATAACATTTTTCAGAAATGTTTGACAAATATTGATAAAGAAATTACATCTAAAGACATTGGTAAAATTGTGATGAATGAACTGCTTAGTCTTGATCATGTAGCCTATCTTAGATTTGCATCTGTATATCTAAATTTTGAAAATAAAGATGCTTATAAAGAAATTATAGATAATCTAGAGAAAGATTTATCTCCTGAAATGAAAAAGCTTCAAAAGAATTTACTAGATGATGACTGATAAGGAAACTGATAAATATTTTATGCAAAAAGTCATTGAGCTTGCTAAAAATGGCCAATACACTGTTCATCCTAACCCTATGGTTGGTGCAATAGTTGTTAAAAATAATAAAATAATTAGTTCTGGATATCATAGAAAACCCGGTGGACCACATGCAGAACAAGAAGCAATTAAAAAAGCAGGCCGTAATGCAAAAAATTCCACACTATATATAAATCTTGAGCCTTGTTGCCACTACGGTAGAACTCCTCCATGTTCTGATTTAATCATACAGAGTAAAATTAGAAGAGTAGTGGTTTCTTGTTTAGACCCCAATCCTTTGGTAAATGGCAAAAGTATAAAACAATTAAGAAGGTCTGGTATCATCGTACACACTGGTACTCTGAGAAAAGAGGCTAAGGAGTTAAACAAAGGTTTCTTTAGTAAGTTTATAAATAGTAGACCTCATATAACAGCTAAATTTGGAATGTCCATGGATGGTAAAATATCTTTGGAAAGTGGTGAAAGTAAATGGATAACAAATAAAGAATCACGAGCTGATGCTCAAAAAGAGAGAGCATTAAATTCTGTCATATTTACTTCATCAAAAACAGTTTTATATGATAATCCTCAAATGACAGTTAGAGACAACAATTTAATTAAAAAAATAATTAAACAACCTGATTTAGCCATAATAGATCGTAATCTTGAAGTACCTACAAACAGTAAAATTTTCAAAGACAAGAGTAGATTAATATATATTTTTACTTCTAGGAGAAGATCGTCTAAAAAATATAAATCTAATGTGATTCTTGTTAAAGTCTCATCAAAGAATAATTTACTTAATATTAATGAATGTTTAGAATACTTAGCTAAACAAGATATTAATAATGTTTTTTTAGAATCAGGATCTCGATTAATGGGTTCTTTTCTTAAAGATAATTTGATTGATGAGCTACTCTTATATGTTGCACCTAAGATCCTTGGCTCAACTTCTATTCCTTTTTCAGGAGTTCAGCATATCAAAAAACTTTCCGATAAGATCAATTTTTTAATTAGTGATATGATTGTAATTAACAAACAGCTTAAAATTAAATTAGAGAAACAATATGTTTAGCGGAATAATAGAACAAACAGCAAAAATAGATAAATTAATAAATACCAATAAAGATAGCCATATAATATTGAAGTTAGATTTATCAAAAGTCACATTAATTGTAGGTGATAGTGTCGCTATCAATGGGGTATGTCTAACAGTTTCAAGTATGGAAAATAAGTTTTGTAGGTTCGATATTTCGCCAGAGACTTTGAATTTGACAGCTTTTAAAGACTTAAATACGAATGATATAGTTAATATTGAATTTCCATTAACCTTAAATAAATTTATTAGTGGACATATAACAACTGGACATGTTGATTCGATTGGAGTTATTTCTTCAGTTAAAAAAATAGTAGACTCTTGGGAAATTCTGCTAGAAGTGGAGCCATCTATCTTAAAAAATGTTATCTATAAAGGCTCTATAACAGTAGACGGTGTTAGTTTAACTGTGAATGATATTTCTGATAATATTATTTCTTTAATGATAATTCCTCATACATATCAAAATACAATTATTAAAAATTATAAAGTCGGACAAAAAGTTAATATTGAGGTAGACTATATATCCAAACATTTAGAGAAGCTAAAGAATGATTAATACCACGCAAGAAATAATAACTTCTATGAAGAAAGGAAAAATGGTCATCATCATGGATGACGAAAACAGGGAGAATGAGGGCGATCTAGTGATGGCTGCAGAATTTGTTACTGCTAAAGATGTTAACTTTATGGCTTCAAAAGGGCGCGGGTTGATATGTTTAACTCTAACTAGTTCAAAATGTAAAAAACTTGGCTTACCGCTAATTAAAAAAACAGGTGAAACTTCAAAAGAAACTAATTTTACTGTATCGATCGAAGCTGCCAGGGGTGTTACAACAGGCATATCAGCTGCTGATCGTGCAAAAACAATTCAAACAGCCGTGGCAAAGAAATCAAAACCTAGTGATCTTGTGCAACCTGGTCATATATTTCCTCTAATGGCTAAAGATGGTGGAGTTTTGGTTAGAGCAGGACATACAGAAGCTGGGTGTGATTTAGCTAAACTAGCTGGATTGGAGCCGTCAGCTGTAATAGTTGAAATTCTTAACGATGATGGCACCATGGCTCGCAAGAGAGACTTATTGGCATTTGCTAAGAAATATAAACTAAAGATTGGAACAATTGAGGATCTTATTAAATATAAAACTGCAAATGAGAAAACAATAAAGAGAATTTCTGAAGAAGTCATTACTACTGACTATGGGAAATTTAAATCAATTTTTTATGAGGACACACTTACATCTCTAATACATTTCGTCCTTATTAAAAATGAGATTGATCCTACAATGCCAACAACAGTTCGCGTTCATGTACAAAATGTGTTAACGGATACAATTAGATCTACTAATTTGTCTACTTGGCCGCTTGATAGCGCTTTAAAAAAGATATCAAAATCTAAACAAGGAGCGATGGTTTTTATTACAGAGAATTTATCGACTAGCCATATAAATTATCTAAAGACAACTAAATCCAGAGTAACTAAAAAATCTACTAATACAGAAGATTATAGAACAGTTGGAATTGGAGCTCAAATACTAAGCGATATAGGCGTTAAAGATATGATACTGTTAAGTACGCCAAAAGTTTATCATGGCATAAATGCTTTTGGATTAAATGTCATTAAATATATAAGCAAGTGATGGAAAAAATTAAAATACATTCTGAAGATTTATACCCACATCCATCGAGTTTAGATGAAGATATTTATTCATCTCTTTGTGATTTAAGTGAAAGTAAAACTATAATTATTTCTACGTCATATCATAAAGAAATAACTGGTAGCATGGCATATAGTTTTATTAAACATTTATATGACCCACCAAGCATAATGGAATCATATGCAGGAGATATTGGTTTTATTGAAGCACCAGGCTCTTTTGAAGTACCTTTAGTTGCTAAACTTATCATAGAAAAATATAAACCAAAGCAAATACTAGCATTGGGATGTATCGTTAAAGGTGATACTAAGCATGACGAGTATCTTTCATCAACAGTTATTAATGGATTAAGAAACTTATCATTAGAATATAAAATTCCAGTAATAAACGGAATCTTAACAACCGATACTATGCAACAAGCTATTGATAGGGCAGGCAAAAAATATGATAAAGGTAGAGATTTTTCTAACTCATCAGTTACAATGCATGAAATCATAAACAAAATTAATAATGAATGAGTTTAATCCTAAAGAGAGAACTCTTGCTAGGGAAAATATACTAAAGATATTATATCAATACGATATAACAGGGTACAGACTCAGGGATATAGAAAAATATTTTATTGAGAAAAGAAGCTATGATCAAGTTTATTTTGATAAAATTCTCTCTTTATTAGAATTGAACTTACGATCTATCGATAAGTTCATAGAAGATAATACTGATCTTACATTAAGTACACTTGCTTATATTGATAAGGCGATTTTAAGATTAGCGACTTGCGAACTTCTTTATTGTAAAGATATACCAGAAAAAGTTTCTATAAATGAAAGTATTTCAATAGCTAAAAAATTTTCCGCAGAGGAGTCTTATAAATTTATAAACAATATCTTAGACCAATTATATAAATTTATTTCAAAAAATGATTAAAAATGAAGACCATATAATTGAATTTATTAAGTCAAACATCAAAACAACTTCAAAGGATGTGCTCAAGAGTATTGGTGATGATTGCGCAGTGATAAAAGTAGACCGCTTGAGATCTTTTGTTGTAACAACAGATACTTCTCTTTTAGGACCGCATTTTACCAAAGATTATTCACCTTATGAAATAGGATATAAGTGCTTAGCAACAAATCTCAGTGATATAGCTGCAATGGGATGCAAGCCACTATATGCTTTTATGGCAATTACATTGCCTAACCTAAAATCGTCTTGGGTAAAATCTTTCTATCAAGGTATCAAGGAATTAACAGATGAGTTTAATGTAGCTCTAATTGGAGGAGATATTAACAAAGGACCTTTGAGCATATCTATTCAAATTATAGGGATAAATAAGCATAAAATCTTATACAGAGATGGAGCTAAAATAAATGATGAAATTTATGTATCTGGTGAATTAGGTTCTGCAAGAGCAGCTTTACTGACTAAAATTAATAAAAAATATATTAAAGAATACAGAATTCTAAAAAAATCTCTACATATGCCCAAACCAAGAATAGATCTTGGGATAGACCTTTCTAGATTTGCAACAAGTTGTATTGATATTTCAGACGGTATAGCAAAAGATATAAAAAATATTATAAAAGAAAGCAAGTATGGAGCAAATATTTACATTGACCAAATACCATACAATAAGATACTTGATAAAGTCATACAAAAGAATAAATTATATGACTGTATAATTGGTGGTGGTGAAGACTATGAGTTATGTTTTACAGCAAATATTAAAAATAAGAGTAAGATTAAAAAGTTATCAAAAAAACATAATATTAAAATTACAAAGATAGGAGATATTACAAAACAAAACTTAAACTATTATCAATGTGGCAAAAAAATCAAATTATCTTTAAAAGGTTTTGATCACTTCTCATAATGGACTATAATACTCTATAACCCATTTTTTCTAGATAGTTAGATAATTTTATCAGTGGTAGACCAATAATAGAGGTAGGATCAGATCCAGATGTTTTTTCTATTAACCCTATTGCCAAACCTTCTATCCGTATACTACCAGCACACTTTAACATGTCTTCCTTCTTAATATAATTTTCAATCTGCCTATCATTAAGAGTTCTCATGGTAATGTTATAATTTACTACTGAAGAAAATATTTTTTTATCATCTATGCTAACAACACATATGCCTGTCTTGAATACAACTTTCTGACCGGATATCAGTTTGAGTTGCTTTTTCGCATTTTTTATTGTTAGAGGTTTTCCAAGGACGTTATTGTTACAAACAGCTACTTCATCTGATCCAATTACAATACAATCTTTGTGGTCTAGAGCTATTTTCATAGCTTTTTCTTGAGATAACCTTTTAACAAATTGATTTATAGATTCGTTTTTCTTTCGTGATTCATCAATATTAGGTTTTGCTACAGTAAAGGGTAGTTTTAATTGTTTTAATAATTTTCTTCTATGAATTGAGCTGGATGCAAGTATCAGTTTTTTCATCTTATATGTTAGTTCTTCTTAATTTAAATTAGCTAAATACTAGCAGAAAGCTTAATATTTTTAAATCATATATCCTTTTTTTGTTAAATTTCTATAAAATTAAAGATATGAATTGCTTGATGGCCTATTTTTGCTTAGAATAGCGTATATTTTATAATAATTTATGGTGTTTTATGGCAGTTCAAAAGAGTAGAAAATCTAAATCAAAAAAAGGGATGAGAAGATCCCATCATGGCCTAGCGGGCCCTGCATTGTCTGTGGATAAAACAACAGGCGTTAGACATCTGAGGCATCATATTGCAAAAGACGGTTATTATAAAGGCACAGAGATAGTTGCTCCAAAAGTAAAAAAAGAAAAACAAGAAGATTCGCAAACATAGCAAATTCTTAGTAAACTAAGTTATGCATCAGAAAATTACCATAGCATTGGATATGATGAGTGGAGACCATGGCACATCATCATCGGCTCCAGCAGCAATAGATTCTATAAATAAATTTAATGATATATTTTTACTACTAATAGGCGATGAAGATCAGATTAACTCTCTTTTATCCGAAAAAATTAAGAAACTTGAGGGTATAAAATATAGAATTATTCACACAAAAGAGCATATCAGCATGAATGATGATATTGTTTCGGCTATACGTAGTAAAAAAAAATCATCTATGAGATTGGCGGTAAATGCTGTAAAAAATAAAGAAGCCGATGCATGTGTTAGCGCAGGTAACACTGGAGCATTAATGGCTCTTTCTAAAATTATTTTAAAAACTATTCCTGGAATTGATAGGCCTGCAATTTGTGGATCTTTACCAACTAAAACAAGTCAATTTCACATGTTAGATCTTGGGGCAAATGTTGAATGTAGCGCAAAACATTTGTATGAGTTTGCAATTATGGGTTCCGCTTTGGTACAGTCCCTAAATTTAAAAACGAAACCGGTTATAGGACTTCTAAATATTGGTTCTGAGGATTTTAAAGGAAATGAGACAATTAAGACAGCTGGACATCTTATTCAAAAATCAAATCTAAACTATGCAGGTTTTGTTGAAGGTGATGATATGTTTAATGGAAAGTTTGATGTAATTGTTACAGATGGTTTTGCAGGAAATATTGCTTTGAAAAGTATCGAAGGTGTAGCAAAGGTAATAAGTCATTTCATTAAGAAAGAGTTCACTAAAAATATATTTACGAAACTATCAGCTCTAATAAGTTTACCTGTTATGAAGTCATTTAAAAACAAAGTTGACCCAAGAAAATATAATGGTGCAAGTTTATTAGGTCTGCAAGGCATTGTTGTGAAAAGTCATGGCGGCGCTGACTCACTTGCCTTTAGTCAAGCAATTGAAACAGCTTACTATGAGGTTAAAAATGAACTACTTGAGAAGATGGATTCTTTAATTCAAAGCGAGTTATCAAATGAATAATTTATTTTCTAA
>MDTB01030121.1_pt1 | contig 14306 bp, 12 predicted proteins | sample 811161 | NCBI WGS metagenome assembly MDTB01 (sample SAMN05326650, study PRJNA326480) | marine metagenome | isolation source: seawater | place: Mediterranean Sea | collected 2009
ATGCAGATGCTTCCATAGTTAATGCTGCTAAGTCTTCTGGTTCTAATGAATGAATATTTGTTTTACCACAAGCTCTTGCTAATAATTGTGCCTCTAAAGTCATTGTATGTAAGTAATTGTATACTCTTAATGCTGCATCATCAGGGTTCAATCTTTTTCTAAGTTTTGGATCTTGAGTTGCAACACCAACTGGACAACGTCCTGTATGACAATGATAACAATGGCCAGCTGGAACTCCCATTTCTTTTTCAAAATTAGATTCTTCAATTTCTTTATTGCAATTTAGAGCAATCATAGCTCCAGTTCCAATCGCTATAGCGTCAGCACCTAAAGCTAAGGCTTTTGCCATGTCAGCCCCATCTCTAACACCTCCAGCATAAATAAGTGTAACTTTTCCAGTTTTACCAACATCATCAATAGCTCTTCTAGCTTCTCTAATAGCTGCTATTCCTGGGATGCCAGTGTTTGCTGCAGCAATGTGAGGACCTGCCCCAGTTGAACCTTCCATACCATCAAGATATATAGAATCTGGATCACATTTTGCAGCCATACGAACATCATCATAAACTTTAGCTGCTCCAAGTTTTAATTGAATTGGAACTTTATTTTTAGTTAACTCTCTAAGCTCTTGAACTTTTAACGCCAAATCATCTGGGCCTAACCAGTCAGGGTGTCTTGCTGGTGATCTTTGGTCAATACCGGCTGGCAAAGATCTCATCTCAGCAACTTGGTCAGTAACTTTTTGTCCCATTAAATGTCCACCCATACCAACTTTTTGACCTTGGCCTATAAACACTTCTATTCCATCTGCTAATTGAGCATGATGTGGATTAAATCCATATCTAGATTGAATACATTGATAATACCATTTTTCAGAATATCTTCTTTCATCAGGTATCATTCCACCTTCACCAGAACAAGTGGCGCTACCTGCCATTGTAGCTCCTCTTGCCAAAGCAGTTTTTGCCTCATATGAGAGCGCACCAAAACTCATACCAGTTATATAAACTGGTATATCTAAATTTATAGGATTTTCACATCTAGGACCAATAATTGTTTTTGTTTCACATTTTTCTCTATAACCTTCAATTACAAATCTTGTTAATGTACCTGGCAGAAATACCAAATCATCAAAAGTAGGAATTTTTTTCATCAATGCCATTCCACGCATTCTGTATCTTCCTAACTGAGCTTTAATGTGAATGTCATCAATTACTTCAGGAGTAAAAATAGAGTTATAACCCAGTAAACTTTTATTTCTTTTTGCGAATTCGCTCTTTCCATTTGCGTGACCATTAGCTTTTCCATTTTTCTTTTTTGCCATTATATAGCTCCTTTTTTCTCAGTAGGCTCTAGAGCATCATAATTCCAGAGTTTTTTACCAGCCACTACTTTAGTCATTTTAGAAATGTTAAAATTTTCACCGATCTCAGCAACTTTAAGTTTTCTTTTAATCCATTCTACATCATCTTTTGTCATAGGTGATTCTACCGCATCACTACCAAATGAGCCAATTTTTCCACCAACATATATTGTACCATCATACATAGAATCTCCAAGGTTAATACCTACATCACCTAAAATAATAATTCTTCCTCTTTGCATCATAAATCCTGTGAATGCACCAGCGTCTCCACCTATTATTATTGAACCACCTTTTTGGTCAATACCAGTTCTAGCACCAACACTTCCTTTACAAATTAAATCACCACCTCTAATAGCTGCACCAAAACATGAGCCAGCATTTTTTTCAATTACAACTTTTCCTGCCATCATATTTTCTGCGCAAGACCAACCAACCCGACCATTTACTCTTACTATTGGTCCATCTATTGATCCAACTCCGAAATAACCTAAACTTCCTTCAAAAATTAGATTAAGTTTATTTAGCACTCCAACACCTAAGCTATGTTTTCCTTGTGGGTTTTTAATTACTATTGTTCCATAGCCTTCACTCATTAATTCATCAATTTTTCTATTTGTCTGTTTACAATCTAAATTTTTAACATCTAATTCAGTTCTTTTATTAAAATCCACATCATAAGTGCCCCAATAGAAAAAGTTTTCAGCTTCGTCCGGGTTAAAAAATTTCTGTTGTGTTTTCCCCGTTAGAGTTTCTGTATGCAAACCCATTGACTGGGCTTTTGTTTTTTTTTCAACTATTTTTAAGTTTGCCATACCTTTACCTCCCCATCAAAAGGATCATAAGTATCAATTTCTTGTGGTAGAATAGATCTAATTGCTATTTCTTCAGAACCCATAGCAACTAATTCATCTGATTCATACAACACTAGTGGTTTTGCAGCCATAGTATCTTTTGCCATTCCCAAAGAATCTTTTGTTGCTACAAAGTAAGTAAAAACACCATCAAGACCTGTAAGACTTTCTCTCATTCCTTCTTCTAAAGATGCTCCGTTTCTCATTTTTTCAGCAAGGAACACAGCTATTAATTCTGAGTCACACTCAGACATAAAACGCATACCTTTATTTTCAAGAGCTCTTCTGTTATTCCAATAGTTCGTTAATTGTCCATTATGAACTACTGATACATCTGCAAATGGATATCCCCAAAAGGGATGAGCTGATTTAATATCTACACCTGACTCAGTTGCCATTCTCGCATGACCAATACCATGAGTTCCTTTAACTTTGTTTAGATTATATCTCTCAGAAACTGCAGTAGCATCACCGAGATCTTTTATAAGTTCTAGAGACTTTCCAATTGATAAAATTTCAACACTTTCAATACTTTCAATAGCTTTTGAAAATTCCATTAGATCTTTTTCATATTTAATTTCGTATCTATAGGAATAAGGAGTTAATTTTTGTTCTTTTACAATTTGAGCTCCTAGTTCTAAAAGTTTTTTATCTACAATTTTTTTTCTTTCATCGTAAACGCTTTCATCTTCATTTACAGAAGAACTTCCTTCCCCAACATTTTCACCAACTTTAAATCTTAAAATAAAATTTTGACCATCATTATCAGCATAAAGAGCGTACCCAGTTGAGTCTGGTCCTCTATGTTTTAATGCTTGAAGCATATTTTGTAGTTCTTCACCTACATTAGAAGATTTACCTCTGTGTATAAGTCCAGCAATTCCGCACATTTTTTTTCCTTTTAGTTATTATTATGGCAAACAATCTAAATAAGTATCAAGATCCCATTGAGTAGTTGCACCCAAGAATTTTTCCCATTCATCATTCTTATACCAGTGAAATATTTTATACATTTCGTCAGGCATTGCAGATTGAATAACTTTATCTGCAGCTAATTGATCTAATGCTTCACCCAGACATAATGGTAATTTTTTAACATCTTTACCAGCTTTTTGAGCTTCATAAATATTTCTTGACTCAGGCTTTCCTGGATCAATATTATTTGTAATTCCATCATCAAATGCTTTTAATAATCCTGAGCCCATTAAATAAGGATTATGCATTGAGTCTACAGATCTATATTCAAATCTACCTGGAGCAGAAACTCTTAATCCGCAAGTTCTGTTTTGATATCCCCAATCAGCATAGACTGGAGCCCAAAAACCTTGATCCCACAATCTTCTATAAGAGTTTACTGTTGATGAGCCAATTGCAGTTAAAGCTCCTAAGTGTTTCATAACACCACCAATTGATTTTAAACCAATTTTACCTGGCAATTGAACATCTTTTGTATCAGGCATAAAGGTATTAGTTCCACCCTCAACATATGTAAAAACTTCATCAACACCTGGAAGTGATTTATGGCCCAATTTATTTACTTTATCTTTTCCACCTGTCCATAAAGACATGTTGGTATGACAACCACTAGCAGAAACACCCATAAACGGTTTAGTCATAAAGCATGCTATTAAATTAAATTCTCTTGCAACTTGTGCACAAATTTGTCTGTATGTTGACAGTCTATCTGCATTTCTTAAAACATCATCGTACATCCAGTTTAATTCTAACTGGCCAGGAGCATCTTCGTGATCGCCCTGGATCATATCAAAACCCATTGCTCTAGCATATTCCATAACTTTCATGAAAACAGGTCTTAAAGACTCAAATTGATCTATATGATAACAGTAAGGTTTGGAAAAACCATTACCAGTAGGAGTTCCATCTGGGTTTTTAGTTAACCACATCATTTCAGGCTCTGTTCCTACTCTTAGTTGGTAGCCATGTTTTTTTTTAAATTCTTTAGCATGTATTCTTAAATTTCCTCGACAATCTGAAGTTAAGTGACCTCCTGGATTATCTCTTTCTTCTCTATTTCTAAAACAAGTAACAAATACTCTTGCAACATTTTTATCCCATGGTAGCTGAACAAAAGTTTCAGGATCAGGTATGCCAACCAATTCTTTGGCTTCTGGTCCATAACCTATGTAATTTTTATGACGATCCACAAATAAGTTTGCTGTTGCTCCATAAACTAATTGAAAACCTTTTTCGCAAGTTCTTTCCCAATGATCTGAAGGAATACCTTTTCCAACAACTCTGCCAGTTACAGATATGAATTGAAAAAAAATATATTTAATTCCAAGTTCATTAATTTTTGATCTTACTTGTTTAACAAGCTTTTCTCTACCGGGTTGTTTTACATGTTTTTCTAGATCTGTCATTTTTTTTCCCTTACTTATAAGATTAAAAAATGTAACTGAAAAAAAATTGTCTGTCTAGCTAGATAAATTAGCTCCAAGGGAAGGGACTGTTAGAAGTAGGGTGTAGTTCACCTTTCTCGTATCGGTTGAATCTAAACGGTTTTAATAATTCACTTTCATTTCCTAATATTTCCTCTGCTACGAGTTTTCCAACTCCCATCATTTTATATCCGTGATTTGAGTCAGCAATTACATAAACATTTTCGCAAAACTTATCAAACACAGGAAAACTATCCGGAGTAAAACAACCTAATCCACCTGAAGGTCCTTTTTTATACTGATTAGATTTACCTTCAAATCTTTTTTGACAATGAGCTAAAGCTGAAGACCACATATGTGCAAAATCATCTGTTGTTTGATAATCTTTAGATTGTAATCCATATGGATCTATTTTTACGTCTTCAACTTTATTGTCAACTTTAAATGGAGCAGCTCCACCTTGAATACCCAAATTTTCACAGATATCTGGCTTGTAATATATTCCCCACATTTTATCTGTTATTAATGATTTATCTCTATCAGAATACAAAGGTTCATCACTATCTACATGAATTAGTGGTGGCATTTTTCCGTCATCTGTTTTTAAAAAACCATCACCTACATTCATAATACCTTCCTGCAGAAACCAATACTTCCACATATTTTGATTATTTTTTGTTTCTCCATTATATTTTACAGAAATTTTTTGTGGCAACTCTAGCATTTCCCAAATTTTATAAATCCATGGACCTACAGCAACTACTACTTGTTCACATTCAATCGTACCTTTGTTAGTTTCAACTCCTGTTACTGCTTTACTATTACTTCCTCTTTTAAAACCGGTAACTTCAACTCCTGTAATAACATTAGCACCCTCAATTTTTGCTTTATTACCACAAGCATTTATTGCAATTTTGTTTGGTGAGTATCCACCTTGTTTTTCATGAAGTATACTTGTAATTCCTTTGGCTTGCCAATCGCTGAACATGTTTTTCATATAATTAAAACATTTTTCTTCACCTTCAATAAATTCTGAGTCGTATCCTATTTTTTGTTGTTGTTCATAAACTGAGGTCATGTCTTTCCTCATAGACTCAGTATTGATTTGCATAAAACCAACTGAATGATAATTAAATTCCTCTGAGTCTTTCTCCCATACTTCAACACTGTGTGCCATTAATTCCCTCATAGCTGGTTGAAAATAATTATTCCTTACAACTCCACATGCTATTCCACTAGCTCCAGCGGCAATTCCTGATTTGTCTAAGACAACTATATCATTTTCTTTAACGGTATGACCTTTAGCTCTTAACTTTTCACCAATATTCCATGCAGTGCTTAGTCCGTGAATTCCTGCACCAATGATTACAAATTTTGCTTTTTTTGGTATTTCCATTGCTTAACTTTATTTTTAGTGCGACAGAAATATATAGTTTTTTTTATAACTATTATTTATATATAAAAATTATACATTCTTAAATTAAGCTTAAAATACCTAATAGCTGATTTTTTTTAAAGTGTTTAAGTAATCATTGTATTCTCGAATAAAAGACTCGCTTGGTTTAATATTTTTTATTCGCTGATCAGTTGAAGTTTTTTCAAGATGAAAAAAACCTTTTTCACAAGCCTCGTTGATTATTAAAGCTGATTTTGGTCTGGATGTTTTAAATAACTTTGTTTTTAATTCTTCTACAGATAATTTTTGTTTGGTTTTATAAGCAGACATTACCAGTAGCATCATATGATAATGAGAGGGAGATTTTCTAAAAAAATAGTTACTCGAAGTATGTGATTGCTTCATTTGATCTTCCCAAAAATCTAAAAGTGTTTTTTTATTTTCAACCATGTTTTATACTTTAACTTTTGACTTAGTTGGATCATAAAATGGAAATGACACCACTTTAGCAGGAATTCTTTTTTGATGACCATCTATTTTGCCAACTTCAACTTTTGTTCCAATTTCAGCGTACTTTGCATCTATTCTACATAAAGCTATATTTTTATTCAGAGTTTTTGATAGCATGGCACTTGTTATTATACCGACTTGCCCTCTACCGATGTGAACTGAATTTCCGTTTGCAGCTGGTTCATGTCCAACTAATTCAAGACCTACTAGTTTTTTTTGAGGATTATTTTTTCTTTTTATCAATTCTTGTTTACCTATAAAATCATCCTCTTTTGTTTTAAGAGGTACAGTGAAACCAATGCCAGCTTCAAAAGGATCGGTTTTATCATCAAACTCATAACCATAAAATATTAATCCAGCTTCTATACGAACCATATCTAGAGCCTCTAATCCAAGAGGTGATATATTAAATTCTTTTCCAGCTTCCCAAACTTTATCCCACACTTTAGAAGCATCTTTTGGATGACACCAAATTTCAAAACCTAATTCACCAGTGTAACCTGTTCTTGATACAACTATTGGAGTTCCTGTAACGCTATCAATTCGCGCTATAGTTAATCTAAACCATTGTAAATCATCAATTGATGGCTGCGTATCAGGTGTCCATACAAATTTTTTTAAAATTTTCCTACTGTTAGGACCTTGAACAGCAATATTATGAATTTGATCAGTAGATGATTTTACCCACACTTTAAAATTTTTCTTTTTTGCTTGTTCTTTTAACCATTCACCACCATACTCTTGTCCACCAACCCATCTAAAATTATCTTGCCCAAACTTTAATAAAGTTCCATCGTCAATCATATTTCCATTTTCATAACACATTGCGGAGTAAACAACTTGACCAGTTGAAAGTTTTTTTATGTTCCTAGTTAAAGTGTATTGCATTAAGTTTTCTGCATCAGGACCAAGTATTTCAAATTTTCTTAATGGTGATAAATCTGTTAAAATTGCACTTTCTCTACATGATGTATATTCTTTTACAGCACCATAGTTTGTATAGTTATTAGCCAACCAATAACCATTATAATTTACAAAATTTTTTGTAAGTTTTGAGGTTTTGCTGTGAAAGCCTGTTTCTTTGGTTATTTTTGGTTCTGAATTTGTATTCACTCTAAAAGCTACCCCTTTCGAGATCTTTTTATCTTTTGGATAAGTTCTAACAAATATATCTGTCGGATTCCATCCATTTGCTGCATCTACATCACATGGACACGCAGAAGATGCACAAGTAAGATCTTTTAATGCTCTAAAAAGTACATAATCTCCAGGTCTTGACCAAGGTTCATCAAAAGTTGCAACGTTATTTGCATCTATTGCAGTATTAAAAAAAAGATTAATAGCTATCCATCCTTTTCGAGGTTTAACATCATATCTTTTTAAAGAATTATTAAAATTCTCAGAGCAATTTATGTGTCCTAAATAACCCATATCTTCATAGTATTTAGAAGTACAAGCATAATTAAAAGTATCGTGTCTACCAACTGTATCTCTTACTACTTCAATCACTGGATCGTGATTTGCATCAAAAAATTTTGAAAACAAGCCAGGCATTGGATAAGCTCCACCCATAAAAGTTCGTGTAGCAGTAGGGTCTATTATACTTTCTATTCCCTGATCTAATTTTTTTTTGTCAAAAGCCAAAAAATCAGAACATTGTCTTCCACCTGGATCAATTACTTGAATATATTCACCTGCTTTTACTTCGTAAGTTTCAGACGACATTCTTTTTACAAAAGTTTCTGTGATGGGATCGTATAAAGGTTCAGGTAAAATAAATTGTTCTTCTTTAATATCAAATTTAGATCTATGAATAAAAATAGTTAAACTAGTTGGTGGATTTTGATTATGAACATTCATTTCATTGCCTGGTGAAGCCAACATAACAATACATTTATCTTTTGATTTCAAAATTATCTTTTCACCCATTGGACAATCTTCACTAAATATAATTGAAGAATTTGATTTGTTTAATTCAAGCTTCTTTTTTTTTAATAATTTTGAAATTTTTTCATCTTGATTAATATTTTTTTTTTAAATAATCACCGTTCGAATTCTTTTTTAAATTAAGGATTGATAGGTCTTCTTTTCCTTTTGAATTAAATACCATAGCTTCACAAAGTTGTTTTCCTTCATCATTTATGATTTCTATTTTGTCTTCAGGAAAAATTTCAAAAACATTAATTCCACCACCTTGTATATTATATCTTTCAACTCCAGGTGGTAATGTTCTTAAGCCAGGATTTTTAATAGCATTACTAGTTAATGACATAAACAGTGTCTTTTTTATATAGATATAATATATCTATATCTTCTTGTTGACTATAAATTTCCTAAGGCACATAATTGCTACTCTTAATATTAAGGAAAGGGGTAAAAATGAAAAATAAAAACTTACCGCTAATAATAATTGGGATAGCAGTTATTATTGGTGTTATTTTCTTCATGCAGTCTGGAGACAAAACTGCGAAGAAAGCTGGAGACAGTGCTGAGCCGATTATAATACCGACTCATAACTGGTCTAGCCAAGTTGTAATGGCCTATGTAATAGGTGGTATTTTTGAAGCTAACGGGAACAATGTAAAATATGTTCCAGCTGACTCCCAAGCAGTTTATGAATCAATTCGTATAGGTGATGTAACAATATCACACGAAGTGTGGGAATCTGCTTTTGGTAAATCATTTACTACTGCTCTTGATAAGGGTGGTATACTTGATTGGGGAGATCACGAAGCTAGAACTCTTGAAGACATGGGGTATCCTGATTGGGTTGCTGACAAATGTCCAGGTCTTCCAGATTGGACTGCTTTAAAAAATCCTGATTGTGCAAAAGCTTTTGTAACACCTGACTCAGGTGGAAAAGGTCGAATGTTAGAAGGACCACAAACGTGGCACGGGGATTTAATACCTCAAAGAATTGATGCTTTAGGTTTAGGAGATCTTTGGACTGTTAAGTTTGCTGGAAGTGCAGATGCACTTTGGGCAGAATTAGCTGCAGCTAAAAAAGAAGATAGAGGGACTATCATCTTTAACTGGACACCAAATTTTACAGATGGTGCTGGGTTTACATTTATAAAATTCCCTCCATACACTGCTGGTTGTAGACCAGAAGATGGTGGTGATGGTAAATGTGGGTCGCCTGATGGATATTTGAAAAAAGCTGTTAATGCAGATTTTCCAAAAACTCATCCAGGAGCAGCAGATATTTTCAAAAAAATGTCTTTCTCTACAGGACAAATTGGAGCAATGGCTGCTTTAGTTGACCTAGATAAAATGACTCACGAAGATGCAGCTAAAAAATGGTTAGCTGATAATGAGTCAGTTTGGAAATCTTGGGTGAACTAAATTATAGAGCGTAATATTAGATAAAATATAATCTCTCCCAACATATGTTGGGGGGGATTTTTTTTTGTAAAATTTTGTGTAAAATATAAAAATGAAAAAATATTTTTTTATAATAATTTTAAGTTTATTAATTTCATTTTCTGCCTCAGCGCGTAAAGTAGGATGTAAAGAAGGTAATTGTGAAAATGGTTTTGGTTTGTGGGTTTCCACTGATGGCACAACATATGAAGGAGAATGGGCTGGAACAAAAAAAAATGGTCAAGGAATTGAAACTTGGCCTAATGGATATATTTATAAAGGTGAATTTAAAAATAGTGAATGGAGTGGACAAGGTACTTTAACTTTTCCAAATGGAGCAACTTATGAAGGAGAATGGGCAAATGGTTTTATGAATGGAAAAGGAACATTCACTTGGTCAGATGGTAAAAAGAAAACCGGTAATTGGATAAATGGAAAATTAGAGGAATAATTAAATATGTTAGAAAAAAAATATTTAAATAAATTAAAAGAATTACCTGAACCAGTTAGACAATTTGGTGGTCTAGTTTCAATAACAGTTTTTGTTATTTTGTCATTTGCTATTTTAAATATTTATTGGGGTGGAGGTGATGAATTAATTAGAAAAATGAAAATAGAAGAAGATAGAATAGCACAAGAAAAAAAATTAAATAAAGTTATATCAAGTCTTCCATCAGGTATTCTAGTATTCTACGATGGAACTGATAATTATAAATTATCTAAAAAACAATACGAAGCAGTTTGCAATATAACCAAGCTTATTCCACAACGTGCTATTATGGCTGCTCATTTCTTAAATTATAAAGCTTATGAATTGTATACTATTAATGGTAATAAAATTGATGACACTTATGTCAAATGGAACAAAGATAAAAATAAATGTTTTGCTGGTTACACTGTAAGCGGAAGCAATGTTGGGGTAAACGAAACAGTTAATGTTAGTGGAGAGGTCTTAAGTTTTTTAAGCACAGGTATAGATACTAGAGTTTATTTTATTAAAAATTTTTAAAAAAGGAGGATAACAATTATATAGATTTTATTTTTACTGAATATCATATAACTTGTTAAATGAAATGACTGATGCCGTAATTAAATGTGAGTCTGTATATAAAATATTTGGTGCAAATGCTAAAAAAATGCTCCAAGAAGCCAATGGAAATGTAGATGCAAAAACATTTCAAGAAAAAGGATGTATTGTAGGAGTCAACAACGCATCTTTTGAAGTTTCAAAAGGAGAAATGTTAGTAGTAATGGGATTATCTGGCTCAGGAAAATCTACATTGTTAAGATGTATTTCTAGATTAACAGACGCTACGGATGGAAAAATCTACATAGAAGGTCAAGATTTGCTCTCCTTAAATAATAAAGAATTAATTGAACTTAGAAGAAATAAAATGGGAATGGTTTTTCAAAGTTTTGCTTTACTTCCACATAAAACAGTTTTGGAAAACATTGCCTTCCCACTTCAAATCAAAGGAGTTGAAATTGAAGATAGTGTCAACAAAGCTATGGACATGGTTAAACTCGTTGGTCTTGATGGAAGAGAAAATTATTTTCCACGAGAACTTTCCGGAGGGCAACAACAAAGGGTTGGTATTGCTCGATCGTTAGCTGTTGAACCTGATATTTGGTTTCTAGATGAACCTTTTTCTGCATTAGATCCATTGATCAGAAAAGAAATGCAAGATGAATTTTTAAGACTTCAAGAAAAGTTAAAAAAAACAATCATGTTTATTACCCATGATTTTGACGAAGCATTAAAACTTGCTGATAGAATAGCAATTATGAAAGATGGAGTAATTGAACAATTAGATACTCCTGCAAAAATTGTTCTAAATCCTGCAACTGAATATGTAAAAAAATTTACTGAAGAAGTGCCAAGAGAAAAAGTTTTAATAATTGAAGATGTGATGGATTCAGCAACTACAGATAATCTAAGTGATATAAAAGTTTCAAAAGATGAGATAATCGAGAATGTAGCTGAAAAGATTTTGTCTCAACAAAAATCTGTAGCCGTAACTGATGAAAATAATAAAATTATTGGTACTGTTCATCCTTCAAAAATAATCCATACTGTTTTTGGAGGAAGAAAAGACAACAATTAAATTATGGAATTATTAAAAAAATACCCAAAATTATTCCAATGGATATTTTTGTTAGTTGTATTTTTTGTCTTATGTTTTGCAATTGATGTTCCTGAAACCTATAAATTTATAAGAGGCCAAGCTGAATTTATTAAAGATCCAAATCAAAGTACTTACACATTATTTGGTAAAGAAGTAAGGTATTATGCATTTGACAACTTTTGGAGACTACCCCCTTTACTTGGATGGTTACCCATTTGGATAAATGATGGTTTATTTTTCTTACTAAATGAATGGATGCCAATGGAATTTTGGGATTCAAAAACACAAGAATATAAAACGCGACCTTTAGTATTACAAATAACAAGAAATATAACAGCGTTCATGACATTTCTAATTGAATTAATTAGAGAATTTTTATTAGGTGGCGTTGAAACAATCGTTGCATTTACAAGTTGGAATTTTGTAAGCTCATATTCTTGGGCGAAATTACCAGGCTTACCTTGGACAGTAGTTGCAGCAGGTGCTGCAATATTAGGTTATAAATTAAGTGGTAAGGGCCTAGCTATATTTGCTGGTTTAGTCATGATTTATATTTCTATATTTGGTCAATGGAAACCATCAATGCAAACTCTTTCTTTTATACTTGTGGCTGCTCCACTTTCTTTTATTTTTGGCTTGGGTTTAGGTATTTGGGCTTACAAGAGTAAACGTGTTGAGAAAGCTTTATACCCAATACTTCTAGTTATGCAGACCATGCCTCAATACGCTGTTCTAGTTCCTGCAATGGTTTTGTTTGGAATTGGTGATCACGCTGCAGTCATTATAACAATGGTTGTTGCTATTCCACCAATGATACTATTAACCTTATTAGGTCTTAGAGGAGTATCTCCTGAAGTAATTGAAGCTGGTAAGATGAGTGGGTGTAACAATTGGCAACTTATGCTCGAAGTATTAATTCCAACAGCAAGAAGAGATATTTTAATTGGTGTTAATCAGGTCATTATGGTTTGTTTTTCTATGGCAGTTATTTCAGCATTTATAGGTGCTAAAGGACTAGGGTGGAATTTATTGTTAGCCTTAAACCAATTGAATATTGGGTTAGCATTAGAAGCTGGTTTATGCATTAGTTTGATTGCAATACTTTTGGATAAAATGTCTTTAGCTTGGGCAAATAAACAAAAAGATTATTTTGGTAATCTGACTTTTTATGAACGTTATAAAAATGGATTATTTTTTGCTGGCTCAGTACTTATTGGAGTGATACTTGCCTACATTGGATCTTTTTACTTTAAAGAAGGTTTTAATTATTTATTTGAGGTTCCACATAATAAAGGAATATCAACCGCAGATTTCTGGAATAAAGGAGTTGATTGGATTTGGGATACCTTTTTTCAAACTTTAAAAACATTTAATACTTGGTTGATAACAGAAGTTCTTCAACCAATGAGAGCTTTATATCTAAGAATGCCAGCTGTTGCTACTTTAGTATTGGTAGTTGGAGCGGGTTATATAATTGGTGGAATTCGTTCAGCTTTTACAGTTGGAGGATTAGCATTATTTATAGCTCTAAGTCCATGGTGGGATAGAGCTTTAGTCACAACCTATATGGCAACTTTTGGTGTTATTGCATCTTGTATAATTGGATCAGTTGTTGGAACTTTATGTCAACAAAACAAATACACTACAAAATTTATGCTGGCCGTATGCGATATTTTTCAAACATTTCCTTCATTTGTATACTTAATTCCAGTAATGATGCTTTTTGGTGTAACAGACACATCAGTATTAATTGCAGTAATTGTTTATGCTACTATACCCGCTACTAGATACACAATTGAAGGGTTAAGAAGTGTTCCAGCTGGACTACATGATGCCGCTACAATGTCGGGTGTAACAAAATTACAAAGATTATTCAAAATAGAATTTCCTCTAGCATTTCCACATATGATGCTTGGTTTAAATCAAACAATCGTATTTGCTTTGTTTATGGTTATTATTGGAGCATTTATAGGAACAGAAGATTTAGGACAATATATTTTAAAAGCTTTATCTGATAAGGCAGGTGGAGGTAAAGGATTAGTACTTGGTATCTGTGTTGCGTTCATAGGCCTGATATTTGATAATTTAATCAGAACTTGGGTTGAAAAAAGAAAAAAACATCTTGGGATAAAATAGAATTATTGTTTAATTTTAAATTAATTAGAAATGAATATTAAAGTTATAAATATTATTGGATGGATTTTATTTTTAATTTCTTCAATTGGCTTCATTATGTCTAGCTTTGGAAATTTTTGGGCTATGTTTGGAAGTATTTTCTTTTTATTTGGTTGTTTA
>MDTB01067093.1_pt1 | contig 14304 bp, 7 predicted proteins | sample 811161 | NCBI WGS metagenome assembly MDTB01 (sample SAMN05326650, study PRJNA326480) | marine metagenome | isolation source: seawater | place: Mediterranean Sea | collected 2009
GTAATGTCCATATTGAGTACCAACACTTTGATTATTAACTATTTCTGTATTTTGAATTTGGTCAATCTTAATACTTTGTTCGCCAGAATTTTCTACTCTGAAACCTTTAACATAAGCTACGCCTTGACCTACAAGTGCATGAACATCGGAACTTGCTGAACCTTGTGGTATGCGATCATCTGTAGAAATTGGAAATTGTTCTAATACATAGTTGCCAGACTCTTCGTAAGTACGACGAGCCATTTCTTCACCAAGAACATTATATTGAGAAACATCTCTTAGTCCAACCGCGTTTCCGTTTTGATAACGAATAATAGAGAAGAAATCAGAATCTTCTGCAGCTTCTGTTGGAGTCTTAACAATTAATGAAGGTGTAAGTTTTAATCTGTCTGCACCAGGTGCGTTTTGGTTTTTAGAACCGTATGCATTATCGAATAAAGAATCGTCTTGTAATGCGTTAATTGTCGTTTCTGTTACTTGGAATCCAACACTCTTATCTGCAGGAATATCACTATATTGTTCAACAATAAGTGTTTGTTCTGAAGCAAATATAAAGTGACCTTTTTGGAAAATAATACCAGGCGACATTTGAATACCAAATGCTTTACCTACTCTATCGCTTCCCTCTGCAGTTTTGGTATTTGCGTTTAGTGCATATACTGGGTTTGTAACTGCTATAGGTGTTTGAGTACCACGCTTAAATTTAAACAGTTCAATTGTAAACGGCTCGTTAATTGTAAACTGTGTATAATTCGTAGTTGTATTTAAGTACTTAATCCAAAATGTACTCGGAGTTGCAGTATTATTAGTACCTCTAATACCTTTAATAATCTGTGCACGAAGTCCAGATATTGATCCGACCATTTCGTAAATATAATCTACTTCGTATTCACCACCTGAATCCGTTTCTGTTACAACACGACTTTCATATGTAGAAGCATCAAATCCGACTGGGGTAAATAATTTTACATATCTTAAATCTTCAAAGTTGTTGAACGTACAACCTTTAATGATACTACCTTCCTTGAAGATATTATCACCAAATTGCTCAATTTGATTTTGTAGAATACTTTGAAGTTGTGTTAATTCACGAGCTTGAACCGCAAATCCCGGCTTGAACAAGACTCGATTGAATTGTTTATCTTGGTCATAATCGTCAAAATAAGGCGATTGATTGAGATTTGTGTTAATAGGCATTTATATTATTTCCTTAAAATTCCAGTACAAACTTAAATTCCTCGCGAGATAGATCGGTTCTTGCAAGAGGGAAGAAGTTTTCCATAAAGTAAACTTCGCCAGTTTTTTGCATGTATTTTGATAGCGTAACGTTATCTACTATAGGAGTATTTATATTAATAGTCTGGCCTGTTTCGTTCCTAAGTGGTAAAGTTAAGTCTAAAGGTACATCGTTTGTATTATTACTATGTAAAGCTGTACCTGTAGCGCTGTTATTTGGGTACGGTCCTACATACTCAGCAACATAAACCGTATTTGCTGTTGAGTCGACTTCGTGTACTTTAGCGCTAAATACTGTATCATTATTACTGTCTACTTGAATCACTGTACTGTTTGCTGTAAGTTTGTCGTAATCATTTGTTACGATCGCTATTCTATTATCGAATACATTTTCTGTAAATCCGGTATCAAATGAAGGTGATCGCACAATACCTACACCGCCATAAGTGTTTACATCGCCGATTTGTGTATTATCATCAGCTGTAATGTATCCGTAAAAGCCAAAATGTTTACATTTTAATTCATCAATTAAGTTAAATGAGTGGCCGCCAGGAGGTGATAAACGAGGCCGTATTGTTGCACGAACATCTGTTGTTGTTTCATCTTCTGGTAAGAATTGATTAGATCCTGGATCTTTAACTGTTGCTACAGCATTTGTATAGCCACTTCCTTCATCAAGAACTGTAATTGTTGTAATTCTATTGTTGGCGATATTTGGTATTGCAACAGCTCCTGTTCCGTCTCCAGTAATTTCTATTTTTGGAAATATTTTAAAGTTTGCATTACTGGCGACACCTGCTAAATTAGGAGTTGCAACTCCTGTTAATAATTCAGCACCTACTCTTATTTCAGCATTACCTGTATTTTCATTAAACGAATAATATGTAATTTCAAATAAACGAGAAACACCATCACCCGGATTTGTTGTGTACATAAATTGACCAGTGAAGTAATTTGTAGTTGCACTCCAAGTTGAAAACGGTGTTACAAGTATTGTACCAGATGAAAACGGCGATGCAATTAATCCACCAGTAGCTTCTTCATATCCAAAGTTGTCAAGTGGATTTGTTACTACTATATCAGAAACTGTGCTTGCCGAAGTTGGAATTGGGTTATTCGGGCTTGGTGTTGGAGTAATTGGGACATAACCAATAGCGTTATATGAATCAAACTCTAGTGTAGAAATAACGTACATATATTTCCAAACATATCCATCTGCAGTAATATAAATTTGATTTGTATTTGTTGCGTCGTAATTTGGTGGTGTTGCTGCGGCTCCACCATTATTGTTGTTTAAACATTTAAAGACACGATAATCACCAGTATCATTATCGTTAGGGCCAACAACTGCATAAAATCTTTGGTCTGTTAAATCTACAGCATCGTCATACTCAGTATATACTTGACCAACCTGCCAAGGATAATACTTAATCATAAAATGAATATCTTGTGGTAATACTTTTTTACCGAAAAGTGTTCGCTCTAAAAATCCTAATTTAGAAAATTGAGAATCTTCTGGTGCAAACGTGTCGATGCCAGATACGAAAACGTAGTAATCATTGTTCGCAAGGTCATCAATGAATAACCTTGTCACATCTGTTTTAAAACTATTACTTAATATCTCTGCCATTTTATGTTATACTCTAACCATTTTTATTATTTATTACTATTCTCAAAGTGAGAACGAAACCTTTTGTCTAGGCCATGCTCTACCAGAGGTTGGCCTTCTACCATTACTTGTTTGCTCTGAACCACCGGCAATATATTTACCACTTCCCATTCGTATTCCCCATGGAATATGTACTCTTAAAGGTGATGTTCCGTGTAAATCTGTTAAATCTGCTCCACCATTTTGATAATCATCATCTCTTATTCTAAAGACATCAGTGGAGCTATATAATTTTGTTGAAGATATATTTGCTGCAGTTGGTGTATTACTAAAATCAACTGTGTTTTCACCAATTAAATTTGACTTTGCATGTTTTATCATAAGTGCTTTTAATTCAGCAATACTTGGATAAACGCTGCGTTGTGTATAATACCAATCTAAAAATACCGTTGCACATCCTGCAGCAACAGGAGCAGCACAACTTGTACCACTAAAATAACCCCATTTGCCGTCTGCATAAGTCGATGTAGGATATGATGTCCATGTATAAGCACCGTACGATGCAAAATCAATTGCAGGACCTCGTGAACTGTAGTCGTCCATTAATCTGTTTACATCATCTTGTTGACATGCAGCAATTGTAAATTGATTATCTCCACCTTCGATTTCTGATCTCAAAATATAATAACTTGCTTGTGAACCCTGCGTTGATGAAGTAAACTGATTGCGACCTTCACTATCTAAATTATTTACGACGTAGCTTGCTCCAGAATCAACTCTTATAGCATTATTCCATCGTGGGTCATCTGGATTTACCATTACATGAGCATTATTGCCTGCGCTCTTAAAATGATATATTCCGTTATAACTATTGTACTGACTCATTACTGTGTCGAACGTTGAATATCTTGTTTGGTCAGGAACAGAAATCATCCATTTATATGCGCTGTCTGCTGGGTCAACAATGACTCTTGGAATAAGTAAATTATCTGCAAAATCAGATAAGTCTGTGCCCCAACCAGCTGGCGATTGTTCCGATACAATAATTTGACCAACCATTGAACTGTGATATTGACAAATATAATAGTATGTACCTGCAACGCTTGGCGTCCAAGCCATTGAAGAAGTACCTTGACCAGTTGCTCCTGATACCTGACTTCCTGTTCCAGTAACAGAAGCAGTTTTAAAATACATTGGGTGGCCGCCAACTGCGTTATTTGTCATATTAATTGTATCACCGACAACCATATTGATTGTTGGGTCATCACCCGAAACTGAACCGCTCCTATCTGTTCCACTTACTTGATAATTTGTAAATCCTGACGCAGAAGCAGTAAAGCTTAAATTTTGAGCACTACCTGTTCCTGATGGTCTATTAATTGTTGAACTTGCGCCTGTATCTTTATTATATACAGTAAGTTGATTAATGTCATCTATTTTGTAAAATTTTTCATGTTCAACACCAGAATATCCCCACGCTCCAGTTACAACTGTTGCATTACGAACACCAGTTTCAGGATTCACGGGTTTAGTTGTATGCCATGTTAAAGCAGCATAATAGGCTGTAGTAACACCATCAGCAAGATACATAACTCTTAAAGTTGAACCTTTACCCCAACCGCAGTGTTTACCACCTGCTGCACTTAATACGCCGATTGCATGAGAACTAAACCAGTTTGTATTACTATTAGTTACTTGATTGTTTCGAGCTGAAGTCATTGAGCCAGAAACTGATGACCAATCCATTGGAATAAATTTTGAATTATTAGAATTAAATTCTTCAAAATCTACGTGATCTTCATGGCCTGCATTGCCTGATACAGGCGATCCTGCTTCAATAGCAACAATATCTACATAATCGCCTTGAAAGTTTTGCTTAACAGTATCATCGAATTGGTATTCTGTACCTTGAAACCATCCGAAGGGTGGTGTTCCATCGTCTGGATCAAACTCACTTGAGAAAAACATATTTAATCCAGTATGATCTGCGCCGTTTGCGCTACTACTTGGATTAAATTTTGTTCTATAAGTTACTTGACCGGATTCATATCTTGGAGTTGATGATGGATAAGAAATTAATTCTACAACATCTCGTTCTGGAGCACATTCAATAACTTTTTCACTTGCTCTTAACGTTTCTGCTTCTTCGTCGGTAAGCTTCATAGCAACGATTCCATCCCACAAATCGAAGTTACAGTGTACTTCCATTCCAGCAGCTTCGTTTGCTAAGAAGTCTGCTTCATCTGTTCCTGGCTGAAACAGTATATTGTGGATGCGTTTGCTCATTTATTAGCTCTCTAGTTTTAATACGTCAATAGTAACTTGAACTGTTGTTGTACCACCTGAATTATTTTGTATTGCTACTGGTACTTCTGTTTCACTATCATCTAACCATCCCATTATGGAAGGCGTAATTTTAAATTCTGTTGTACCTGAACCTGTTGCAATAAATTCTGCAATAACACCTGAGCCATCAGATGGGTCAGTTCCTTGTGTTCTGCTTGCATCTGCAGTTCTCGATGCTGTATCGGAATATATTCTAACCCAGCATTCTTTATTAACTGTAACTTTTTGTAATGCAAATGATTTACCTAATGTTGCGTATTGAACACTTCCACTTGCACCGTTAGCAATTGAAGCGGTTGTTTCAGCTTCTGAAACACGAGAAGCTCCACTTCCGCCTGACTGAGTAACCCAAGCATAATCAGAACCAGTCCAAGATAATACTTCATTACTTCCAGCACCCGAAATGTTTAAATGAGTATCAACATCAGAATTGGTATATGAACTACCGCTTGCAACCCAATCATAATCTGAACCATTCCAACTTAATACTTCGTTATTACTTGCAGCTGAAACATTTAAGTGTGTATCGACTGCTGCATCATTGTATTGAGTGATCGTAGATGATAAAACACCACTTGAAGCAGATAACCCAGTTCCTGCAATTGCTTCAACCAAATCAGTAATTGTTTCTTTCTTTGAAGCGCTTGAATCGTTGTTATCAATAAATCCAATACTATCAGCTGCTACATCAATGACACCTGCACTTAAACTATTAAGGTCAGTGCCACCGCCGCCGCCTCCGCCGCCTGATGCAGCAATTGTGATTGTATCAGTAGATGTATTTGCTGTTAAAGTGATATTAGAACCAGCTACTAATGTCAAATCATCAGTTGCTTCGCCAGCGTCTACATTAACACCGCCGATAGTTATTCTTCCGAACGAATTACTGCTAGTAGGTAAAGCGACCCAGTCATAGTCTGAGCCATCCCAAGATAATACCTCGTTATCACTTGCAGCTGAAACATTTAAATGAGCATCAATATCAGTATTAGCAAAAGAACTTCCACCTCCACCGCCTGAAGCTTGTTCTACCCAAGTATATGTTCCGTCTGCATTTGTTTTTAAAACGTAATCAGATGTTTCGGCGTTAGTAACATTATTTGCATAAACATAAGGTGAAAGAGGATCGGTATAATTAAGAATTGAACCGCCAGAACCGTCGGTTAGTAATTTTCTCCAAGAGCCGTGTGCATAATATAAAGAACCAGTACTATGAGCATGGCCGATTGCTCCGTGATAAGTTCCTGGGTTAACTGCAAGTAGTTCTGCTTCTGTATTATATAAGAAAGATATTTTATGTGGTTTGTTTGGTAAATCAAAATTACCATTACCATCAAATAATGATGTAGCAGTAGTTGAACTACCTAATGCTAAATATAATTCGTTAAAGTTGTCGTTTGATTTATCGAATGCATTCCTTAACGGATCACCTGTTCCGTCGTTTGCGGATGCACCGATGTTAATTGTTTGCTTGGCCATAGCGTCCTCTTAATTAAAAATCTTTAATTTTATTATTTATTCCTAATACGTTATATCGTAATCGTTCTCTAAGTAATTGTTAAGTAATCTGAACATGTCAGTCGACATTTGATGACCGACATTATCATTTAAAAATATAACATTACCGTAATTTACTAAAATACTTGCAGCACCATAACTTGAACCAGATAACGCGTTACCCGAATATCCTTGCTTTAATGCAAAAGCATAAGCACTGTTTGGCGCACTTAAGTGTGTCATTCCAGTAAAGTTAGCACCACCATTATATGGAATGACTGTATCTAGTCTTCCATTTACTTGTAGTATTCTTCTTTGTGGTATTGTAGTTGTTTGTGTATCGTAACCGTCGTTTGCATAAGCATCACCAGTTAATTCTTCGTTTGCTGGATACCAGAACTGATTACTTCTATATTGATCTGTGTTTGTTTGTGATCCTCCACATACAATAACATCAACAGCAGAATCGTCTATTTCTACAGCTGCTCTTAATGCAAGCGCTCCACCGTTTGAAAATCCTATAAGACGAATCTTAGTATCATCAACATTTTGGAATACTTTTAAGTTAGTAATAAGCTCACCTAACATTTCAATATCAGGTCCATTACTTGGTTCGTTAGAAATATTCCAAGTATTGCCGTAACCTTGTACTCCAATTAATATATGTCCTGTTAATTGGTTATTGAACAAGTATGAGTTTACCATGCCTGCGCCAGAACCACCTGCTCCATGTAATAATATTGCAACAGGATATGGTGCAGAACCAGTTGAAGGCATTCCAATAGTTACTTGATAATCGTGGAATCCTTGACTCCAATTTTTAGTAATTGTCAAATCAGATGAAGCACTTAAATTTGCTCCACCTGTTCCACCTGGTTCGTGGTCTGCTGTAACGTATGTACTATCAACTGTAAAGTTTGTTATTGATGCTCTTAAATCTGCAATGTCTGCAATATCTAATGGTGAACCACTGCCTTGGTCATTAAATAATCTTAAGAACCTTTGTTTAGTCGTACCACTGTTTTCATATTTGTAAATAAAATCACCAAACATTTTTGTACCAGCAAGGTGAACATTTTCTTTTAATAATTTTTCATATTGACTTTTATCTAATGTTGATTTAATTTGGTATGAGTATTCTTGGTAAAAATTACTGTCTTGTACTCTCATGCCTGAATTATAATAGGTATCAATTGCTAAGTTATTTGCTGATTCTGTTACGTAGCCATTAACATGAGATGAATAATCTTTCCAATATCCTTTATTTCTACCTGATGTTAATGCAGTAATAGTTCCTGATGCTAAAGTTAATGATGGATTATTAAAATCTCTTAAAGTGCCTGTATCGCCAGTAACGTATGAGAATCCAGAATTATTGACAGCAACTTCACTAATATAACCAAGCTCAAATCGTGATTGTGCATCGATGATTGCGTTATCACCATATACTCTACTACTGCCGTCTGTACTTACACCAGCAACATTAAATCTATCAGTGTTAGCACGAATAATATCATTTACACCAGTTAATCCATCCCATGCGTTAGGTAGAATATAAATGAATCCTTGGTCAATATCAATTTTATTAATAGTAGCAGTTACTCCAGTATTTGCTTCAGTAATACTTTCATCTACACTAAATAATGCAACATCTGTCGGTTCAGCTAATCTTAATATCTGACTTTGTTTTTGAAATTTAGAAATTAAATCATCTTTAGCTCTTGCAAAAATATCAAAGGTATAATTACTACCAGGATTAACATTTTCAAATATATCAATTTTACCAATTTCAATACCTGAAATATCAAACGCATCATTGAGCGCGGTGCTTATTGTTACTGGACTTGCTGTACCTGACATAGGAGCCGCTGCTTCGTAATCAGCAGCATTAAGATTTGTATTTAAATATGGTTGTATTGGATCAGTAATTAAATTTACAGTTTCTACATCTGATAGAATAGCATAAACATCTGTATTGGCATCAGGTGGACTACCCTCTGGAAAAATAGGCCCTGGTGATGTATTATTAAAAGCAGAAACACTACCACTAACTTGGCTTCTTTGTATTCCTTCAGTTCTTAAATTAATATTAGGGCTTCTGTCTAGTGTGCTAATATCTGTTCCGTCAAACTGGCCCGATGTTAATTTAACACCAATATTAAATGGATTCTGTCCTAAAACATAACCTACATTACCACTTGCATCTTGTAATCTCTCATAAGGCTCAAACGTTACTTGATTAGATGAATCTGTAAAAATTGATTGTTCGGAAACTAAAAGACTTGTATTTGCAACAGTATAACCATAACCACCATTGATATATCTGTATGTTGCTTTTGCATCTGGAGAATCTGTAATGTTAGTAACAATACCTTCTCCTCCCGCACCTCGATTTTGATCTGAACGTATTAAAACTGTATCGCCGATTCTTTGGTTTGGTACTCGTTTTTGTGTATCATCAACTGCAAATCCACTTAATGAACCACCTACCATTCCAAAATCTATTTGTTCACCATTAATGTTTGTATAGATTCTATCGTACTTAATAAATGTGCCATTAACATTATCGATGTAAATAACAGGTGTATATCTGCCGTTAATTAATATAGAATTAATTTTTGCAACTGAAGCTTTTGCTTGAGATATAGAACCTGTAATAACACGAGATATTAAATCAGAATATGTGTATTGAACTCCTTTTGCACTTGTAAATAAATTATCATTAGGAATCATCTGAAGGAATTCACCAGTTTTCCATTCAGAGTTCGATGCTTTAAGCATTTTTGTAGATGGATAAACTATTTCAATATCGTATTCTTTATAAAATGTAGCAAAGAATAATTCGATACCAGCCTTGGTACCCTTTCGACGATAAAGATCTAAAACATTTTTAACTAAAAACGGTGTAATAGATTCTTTAAGTTCAAGGTCTGCTAAATATTTGTTTTTAAAGAAAATAAGTAAAGACTTAATTGTGGTATCAATATCTTTATATTCAAAAAATCGACGAGAAACATATGTACTTTGGTTAGTTGCTGTTTCTAACCATTTATAATAATCACGAGCTAGCTGAACAAGTTCTGGTCCATCTTCACGATAGATTGCAGGGAACTGCTGATTGATAAAAAAGCTTATACTTTTTTCTATCGATGAATAATTTTCAGCCATCTTTTATTTTCCTTTATTAATAGCCGCTGCCGCCGCCGCCACTGCTACTTGAAGTATTGTTTGTCAATGTTCCAATTGCTGATGAAGATGAAGTCGTACCAGACACAGGTTTTTCATCAAGTATCATATTGACTTGAACATCATTATCTCTTATTATGAACACTCTACCTTTTGGTGCAGGTACACTACCTTTCTTAGGCGTAACCATAATTTTAATTGAGCTTCCGTCAAATGCTTCAACTTCAACTGTGTTTAAAGTAATTAAACCATTTGTGTAGTCTATCGTTCCAACTTTTGGTTTAAATATTGTTGGTTTTACTATGTCATCTACAATAAACATTAAATTACCTAAACCGTCGTCTTGTATATAAACACATTCTCCGTCTATATCAAAAGGAGTACTCTTTACAGCAGGTTTATAATTACTAAATCCATTTGCATCTCTGAACGGATATGGTTTGGTTAATTCTGTTTCAAATCTAAATATAGGAGTTTCTCTAACATTAAGTTGTGGGCTCCAATCGATGATTGGTTTAACAGTTAATTCTGTACTTAATATTCCTGTATCGATAGCATCAATTAAAGATGATAGTTTACTTACTCTTAATTTTGTATTAAAATCTTCAAGTGTAGTTTCTGAATAATCATTTATTTTACTTCTTACTAAAGCTTCGAGTTCGCTTACACTCTTTTCTGTAAGCTTATTACTGTAAACAATATCAGCAACAATATCTGCATACAAGAATTTTGATTGTACAAATATCGGCTCAATACCTAGAGGACTCTTTTCAGCCAAATAATTAATATAGCTATTTGCAAGTGTCGAACTAATTAATGTTGTTTCAGAATCTAAATAAACAGAAATAGCAACTCTACCGAATTGAGGTGGATCTAACTCTTCTCCGCCATAAGCACTTACTGCTGTAATTTCTGGGAATGCTTGTTGTAATAATACTTCATAATCTTTTGTCGTGACTGCGCGCTCTTGCACTGCTAATGCTTTAGGAGCAAAGTATCGGATAGATTCCATACTCTCACGCTCTAATCCTCCAGCAGCTGCTGTAAGTGTTGTTACTGCAATTGTTGCGTTTTCAATAAAGCTAGCAGTAAATGAAGATGCTCCATTTGCTAATTCACCAGATGTAATACGATATCGTACTCTTACATCTTCAAACTCTTCTGGCTGTAAACCAAATTCGTTTTTACCAAAATAAACTGCATATCTGTTATCTAAATAAGGCTCAAGATAGAATACTTTATCATCAGGTCGTACTCCATAAATTGTATTTGCTTTTGCAAAAATATTTCTGTTATCTGTTTCTTCAGCATCAACGAATACAACAATAGAGTCTGTGTCGACTTCATCGTTAGTTAGTTGAACACGAAGTACACCGTCAGCGTCAACAATAAATCCTTCTCTTTGGAATGATGCCAACATTGACCCTTCAAAAATTTCTACGTTATCTGCTACGAAAGTATCGGGTGCTGTTCTTCTTGCAACATATGTTTGATTAGTAACAAAGGTAAACAGTTCACCTTGATAGTTTGATGAAAACGAAGAATATGTTGGAATTGTAATTGTGCTATTTGTTTCTTCTGTAGATGTAATTGTAACGCGAACAGTTGCTTTAGCACTCTTGCGAGACCTTGGAATATAATTTAATTCTTTAGCATGAGAAACGATAGAGTTCTTTAGGACGGCCGAGTCTAAAAACATCTCATTCATTGTCATGTTAGTATAGAAATTATTTTGGAAAGAATTGAATGCTAGTACATCAAGTAGTGCACTCATATTCGAACCTTCAAAATTATAATCTTTGAATTGAGTCTGCGTTTGCAGATATGTTTTTAACTGACTTTTTATCGAATCAAAGTCGAGCTCTGTAATTGGAGTTTTTGGATTGGCCATCTTATCTTATCCTTTCTAAAATTAAATCAAGAGTGATTGGTCTGTCAACGTTCTTGATATAAAACTGTATTTGTACATTAACTGTATTGTCGTCGTACCTACTTGAAGCTGTAACATTAATTACTTCTGCTCTCGGTTCATAAGTACTAATCGTGTCTTTACATCTTGTTTCAACAACTTTTAAAATACCAGGCGTAATATTTTCAAACAATAAACCACGTATACCACCACCAAGAAAAGGTTGCATAGGTCTTTCGCCTGGATCTGTTAATATTAAATTTTTAATGCTTTGCTTAACTGCATCTTCATCTTTTAACAGAGCTAAATCTTTTGATATAGGACTAATACGCAAATCTTTATTAAAGTCGCTATATAGATTCGGCTTTTTAGTTACCGGTGTTTTTACATTTATTGTCATCTCGGTATGTCTCTTATATCTAAATGAATATGAGTATCATATATAACTACGTTTTTAAATCCAGATTTCTTTGCATTTCTAGCAAAAGTGTCTGGCCAATCTTCTGTTGTATCAACACTTTCTGGATTTGCTTTAAAAGCAGCATCCATTTTAATATCTATAACAAGCCCACTAAGGTGACTGTTATCTGGTCGCATTTTTAATGTTTTTTGATTATATTCTGGGCTTACCCAACCATTTGTTATAACCATTGTATTACCATAAATTGCTTGTAGTCTTTTTAAATATACTTTAACGTCTAAATCTATATGTGTATATGCTGCGATACCTATTCTCTCACTGTCTTTTTCGTTTTCTTTTTCTTCAAAAACTTTACCTTCAAGTTTAAATATTTCACTTCCATTTTTGACTGCCATACATTTAGGTAAATCTTTATAGTCTTGAGCTGTAATCGGTTCTACATCTATTTTCTCGTGGTCTTTTAATGTTACCGATTCGCCTTCCCATATTCCATATAAAGTATTTAGGTCATTTTGCCTCTGCTCTGGTGAAAATCTTATCGCTCCATTACGAATAGCTGTAGATGTATTTTGGTTTCCAATAGCTTGTAATCTTTTAATAACTCTTTGATATCTATTTCCATAATCATCTAATGGATTCTTAATCTCATTAACGAGTGCTTCAACATTACTTGCAAGAGCACAGAAACGTGCAACCAAAAATTGCATTGTCTGCAAATCCATATATTCAAATAAACCGAAAGCATAATCCATAAACCCTTTAAGTTTACTTTTCATTTTTTCTTGAGCTTCTTCTGTAAGCTCATCACACATACGCTCTTTTCGAGTCATTATATTCTTTGTGTGAGTTTTGTCAATACCTACAACTAAATCTCCAATTTGGTCTACAATATCAAAGTTTTCAATTGCTTCCATAATTTTTTGATAAATTTTAACAACCGAATCAATAATTTTTTCTTGTATTTCTTTCATCAATGCTTTAACAATTGCTTGTTGTATAAGTTCGAGCTTATTTTGACCCTCGTACTTATCTAATAAAGCTGTAAACTTTGCATATGCTGCAGCTGCATCCTTAATAATTCCATCAACTTCACCAATTAAATCATAGAACGAATCAATTTGGTTAAATAAATTGTTCATGCTATTACAGAAGCCACCTAATATACTTTCAAAAATATCACCTTCATAATATTTTTCTAAATTAGAAAGCAATACATCAGGAGTTTGATTAATAACTCCGTTCGGTGCATAATTGAAAGCTGTCATAAAGTCAGCCATCTCAAGATCTGTAACGTTACCTCTACTGAATCTGTTATCTAATGATGGATAATCTGTAGTATTGTAATTTCTAAATGGCCCATTAATATAAGTAACACTTTTTGCAAAATCATCACCAAATTTATTAACCATTAATGAAATTGGATTATTGTCAGATTCTGCTACAATATTATCAGCAAGTTCTTTTGTAAAAACATCAATTTGATCTAAAGTATAAGACCCATCAAGATTTACTGTTGGCCCATCACTTAATTGTTGTTTATTAAGATATGTTTGGCTTCTTCTATCTACGCAACTACTAGACATTATATTTCACCTTCTTCTGATTCGCAGAACCCTAAAGCATATCCTAAAGCAAAATAACCACCTGGTACAATTGAGCATCCATGGCTTGTGGGTTGAGGCATTTCAATACGAGGTATTCCTAATCCACCCTCTGGTAATATATTAATATCAAATCCTAAGGCAGCTAGTGGCGATGTGAGTACCGTAGCAGCGAATCCTGCTCCATTACCCTGTGGAAATGCAACTCCTGATATAGTATTAGGTACAGGACTTGGTAATATTGCTGAGACACCAGGTGGATTTATTGCAGGTATTCCTGGAAATGCAGTTGGAGCTACCGGAGCAGTGCCACCTGGGGCCCCAGAGCCTATGGGACCAGTATAAGCATAAGCAGATAATCCTGCAGTGGTAATTCCAAAAGCAGTTATCGTATTAACGACTGTGACGCCAGGAACTGTTAAAGCTCCAATTTGACCAGTAGTAGCTAAGAGACCAGCTGTGTTAACAGCTGCAGCGTTTAATATACCACTGAAACTAC
>MDTB01183267.1_pt1 | contig 14304 bp, 11 predicted proteins | sample 811161 | NCBI WGS metagenome assembly MDTB01 (sample SAMN05326650, study PRJNA326480) | marine metagenome | isolation source: seawater | place: Mediterranean Sea | collected 2009
AAAATCAGCATCAACAGAGACTATAGTTTCAGCCTTTGAAAAATCATAATCTGCAAGTGCTCTTTTCCCGTAATATTTTTCAAACGAATTAAGAGCAGCGTCTGAGGAAATAGTATCATAAACTACAGGTCTAATGTTGGGGTATGTTGAAATGAAATCAGCAATGATTTTTTGTGAGGTTGGGCTTGGAATTGTAGGCATCAAAAGAATAATTTCTTTATCTGATTCAGACAAAGCTTTTAACACTGCTCTAGTCTGAAGATAAAAATCATCCCAGGAAACGTCTTTTCCATTAGCCTGAGGTCCTTTTATACGTAGATTATCATAAAGAGAAAGTATCGAAGCATGAACTCTTGCATTTGCGTAGCCTAATGTGGGTGCATCTGAATTACTTTCAATCTTTATTGGTCTTCCCTCTCGTGTTTTTACAAGAACACTAGCAAAATCAAAGCCATCCGCAATGGTTGTTGCATAATAATTTGCAATACCCGGGCGTATTTGTTCTGGTTGAACTACATATGGGACAGACTTGATCACTGGACCCTCACACGCAGCTAGCGTGGCTGCAGCTGTGCTAAACCCAACATATTTAAGAAAGTCTCTTCTTGAGGCACTACTTTCATCTAATGTTCTTTCGTCACTTAAAAAGTCTTCTGGAAGTTTAGAAACAAATTCATTTTGCTCTAATTTTTTGAGATCCTCATTATTTGAATCAAGTTGATCTATATTTTTCCAGTATGTCTTTTTTGATTTCATATATCTTTATTATTCATACCTAATAGTGACATTTACCACATTCTAAACCACCCATCTGAGCAACAGTTAATTTTTCTACTCCATATTTTTTAGAAAGTGCTTCATGAATTTTTGCATAATATTCGTTGCTTTCAACTTTAACATTAGTTTCTCTATGACAATTTATACACCAACCCATAGTTAGAGGAGAATGCTGATACATGATTTCCATTTCTTCAACTGGACCATGACAATTTTGACATGCTATTTCACCAACCTCTACATGTTGGGCATGATTAAAATAAACAAAGTCCGGTAAATTATGGATACGAATCCACTTTACAGGTTCAGTCTCTCCGGTATATCTTTGATTTTCTTCATCCCACCCTACAGCAGCATAAAGTTTCTTAATTTCTTTTGTGTAAAAGTCTTTGGTATATCCATTCTCTAGATCTTCTTCTCCATTATACTCGGCAATATTTTGGTGACAGTTCATACATACGTTTAATGATGGTATTCCAGAATGTTTTGAAACTCTTGCTGAGGAATGACAATATTTACATTCAATTTGATTAGCACCCGCATGAATTTTGTGGGAATAATGAATTGGTTGGATTGGCATATAACCCTGATCTACTCCTACTTGCATGAAGAAACCATAAACAAAATATGCACTGCTTAACAACAAAAATATAACCGAAACCATTACTACAAACTGATTTTGTACAAAGGCTAACCATATTGGTGTACGTTTTGGTTTTGGTTCAGGAGCGATGTCTACTCCACTTAGTTTTGCAATACGCATTAGTGTTCGTTGCACCAAGAAAAGCATAGTTACAAGTATTGCAAACACCAAAGTAAGTGCAATTAAAATCAAAGTATTGCTCACACCAATCCCAGACCCTTGTGATAAAGCAACAGGTGCATTAGTGGCAACTGCAACAGGAGCTGGAGGGACATAATCCGTGTATGCAATAATATTATCAATATCTAAATTGGATAGTTGAGGGAAGGAAGTCATTACAGATCCATTGTATTCCTCATAAATTGCCACTGCTTGTGCATCGCCTGACTTAACCATAGCAGTACTATTCTTAATCCAACTATAAAGCCATTCTTTATCATATTTAGCAGAAACTCCCCTAAGAGCAGGACCTACGGCTCTCTTGTTAAGTTTATGGCAAGCAGCGCAATTAGCGTTAAAAAGTTTTTTTCCAGCTTGAACAGCAACGCTATTATCGACAATTGTAGCTTCTTGAGCTTCAATTTGCTGCACTGTGATGACATTTATTATTATAATAAAAGCTAAGAAACGGGGATTAAAACATTTTTTGAATGTCATCCAAATTATTGAATATAATATTTTATCCAAAGTTTAATTCTAAAATTCTACAACAAAAATAAGCCATAGAACCCTTTTATTTAAGATAAGAAATTAAGATTTTAATAATTTATAATTGTTCTAAATAAGGGTTAAGATTTGTTAAATTAAACTGGTATGAAAAGAATTTTTTGTTTTTTTGTGATATGAAAAATACGCTTTGTGAATACTTGATTTTATTGGCTTTTGTAGTAAACCATACAAATGTTTTCTCACAAGGTGTTAAATTAAACATTAAACAAGATGCAAAAATAGATAGCTTAATGCAAAAAAAAATTGAGCTTGATCGAGAACATTTTGACAAAACTTATTTTACTCTTCAACTATATTATGGTAACCTCACTTTAGCCGAAGAAGTTTTGGAATATTCCAAAGAAACTTTCCCACATATTCAAGTTGATCTAAGTTTTGAGACACCAAATTATAAAGTTCAGGCAGGACGTTTTAAAGACAAATTACTAGGGCTAAAGACTTTAGATACATTTAAAAATATTTTCCCTTCAGCATTCTTATTATCTAGAAGGGATTAAAGAGATTTTTTAATTGCCACTTCTTGGAAGCACTCTAGAACGTCACCTATTTTGATGTCATTATAATTATTTATTTGCAGGCCACAATCATATCCATTTGCAACTTCTTTGACATCATCCTTAAAGCGTTTTAGAGAAACTAAATCTCCAGTAAAAATAACAACTCCTTCTCGAATTATTCTAATTTTTGAATTTCTAAATATCTTCCCAGAAGTAACCATACAGCCTGCAATAGTTCCCACTTTAGAGATTTTAAAAGTCTCACGAATTTCTACATTACCTGTAACTTCTTCACGTAATTCTGGAGAGAGCATTCCTTCCATAGCATCTTTCACATCATTAATAGCATCATAGATAATTGAGTATGAACGTATGTCAATTTCTTCTTTTTCGGCTATTGCTCTTGCGTTACCCATTGGACGCACATTAAATCCAATTACAATCGCATCTGATGCTGAAGCTAATAATACATCTGATTCAGTAATAGCACCAACTCCTTTATGAATAATATTTATTTCTATCTCCCCAGTTGATAGTTTTTGAAGAGAGTCAGTTAATGCTTCAACAGATCCATCTACATCTCCTTTAAGAATAATATTAAGCTCTTTAAAGTCGCCCAATGCAATTCTTCTTCCAATTTCATCGAGTGTAATATGGCGCTGGGTTCGAACACTTTGTTCTCTAACTAACTGTGTCCTTTTCGCAGCTATTTGTTTAGCTTCTCGTTCATCTTCAAGCACCACAAATGTATCTCCAGCTTGCGGAGCACCATCTAACCCTAGAATAGAAACAGGAGTTGCAGGTGGAGCTGATTCAAGGCTAGCTCCACGCTCATTAAATAAAGCTTTAACTTTTCCACTTTGCTTACCAGCCAAAAGGTAATCTCCCATTTTTAAAGTTCCATTTTGAATTAATATTGTAGAAACATAACCTCTTCCTTTATCTAGAAAGGCTTCAACAACAGTACCTTTCGCATTTCTATCTGGGTTTGATTTTAATTCCAATAATTCTGCTTCTAACAATACCTTTTCTAAAAGTTGATCTACTCCAGTTCCATTCAATGCAGAAATATCCTGTGATTGAATTTTACCACCCCAATCTTCTACCATCAAATTCATACCTGCTAGGGCTTCTTTAATTTTATCAGGGTTAGCATTCTCTTTATCAATTTTATTAATGGCAAATACTATAGGTACTCCAGCTGCTTGAGCATGACTAATAGCTTCTTTGGTCTGAGGCATAATATCGTCATCTGCAGCCACAACAATTATTACAACATCTGTCACTTGAGCTCCACGAGCTCGCATAGCCGTGAAAGCTTCATGACCTGGGGTGTCTAAAAATGTGATTTTCTGTCCATTATCAAGAGTTACTCCGTAAGCACCAATGTGTTGTGTGATACCACCTGATTCTCCTGCGATAACGTTTTCTTTTCGAATATAATCAAGTAAGGAGGTTTTACCGTGGTCTACATGACCCATTACAGTTACAATTGGACCTCTTGGAGTTAAATTTTCATTATTATCATACTCTTCTTCTATATTTTCCTCTAGATCAGCTTTTTCAAAACTAACTTCATAATCGAATTCTTCGGCTACAATAGATAAAGTTTCAGCATCTAAACGCTGATTCATAGTCACCATAATACCTAGTGTCATACAGGCAGAGATTATCTCTGTGGAAGAAACGTTCATCATGGTGGCTACCTCTCCAACCGTAATAAACTCAGTTACCTTAAGAACCTTGCTTTCTGCTTCAATTTGAGCCATTTCCTCTTCTGACTTTTGACGATGCTGAGAGCGCTTATCTCTTCTGTATTTGGCTCCTTTAGATTTTGAAGATTTACCTTGAAGTTTTTCGAGGGTTTCACGAATTTGTTTTTGAACTTCCTCCTCTGAGGGTTCGTCTTTTTTTACTGGTGTATTACGAGCCTTTAGTTTGTTATTATTCTTATTATTTGTATTGGCAGATGTATTAACATCTTTACTAATTCGTTTACGCTTTCTCTTTCGGGCGTCCTCAACGGTTTTTTCTTTTTGATTGACCTCTTCTAAATTTATCTTTTTTCCAGTTTGTGTTGGTCCTGATAGTTTTTGATATTGTGTTGCTAAAGTTTTGTTTTCTAAATTATCCTCTATTTCATTAGGATCAATTTTTTCATCAACCTTTGCTGTAGCTAGTTGATTTACAACTGGATTTATTAATTCAGTTTGAACGGGTTTTTTGACTTCAGAATCAATCGACGTTGATTCCTTATTATGAAGATTTATTTCAGCTTGTTTCTTACTACCCAACGAATCATTAGATTGTTTTTTGGATGAGTTTTTAAAAGCATCTAGGTCAATTTTACCAAGAGATTTTGGCTTTTCAATAGAAATTCTATTAGTCTTTAATTTCTCGAGTTTCGCAATTTTGTCTAGACGCTCTTGTTCTTTTTTTTCTTGTATGATACGTAAAGATTCTTTTTCCTTTCGTTTTTCTTCTCCTACTTCATGCGATGCTACCTTTTTAGATTTATCATTTTCAAATTCATCTAAAAGAATATTATAAACTTCTGTAGTTATTTTTGTGGTAGGCCGTGCATCAATTTCAACAGCCTTATGATTTAAAAATTCGACAGCACGATCTAGAGAAATATTTAATTCTCTTAAAACTTTGTTCAATCGGATACTGGGTTGATCAGCCATATATAAATTTCTAAAGGCAAAAATAATAATTATTTTTGCAGTCTATTCTTCAAATTCTTCTTTTAGTATTCTTAAAACTTCATTTACAGTCTCCTCTTCAAGATCAGTTCGTTTTATCAAGTCAGTTTTTTCTAGCTCCAGAACACTCTTAGCTGTATCAAGACCTACTTTCTTGAACTCTCCAATAACCCATTCCTCGATTTCATCACTAAATTCCTTGAGTTCAATGTCTTCTTCAATCCCTTCTCTAAAAACATCTATCTCATATCCAGTTAATTTTCCTGCTAACCTGATATTTGATCCACCTTTCCCAATAGCCTTGGATACTTCCTCTGGATTTAGTATGACTTCTACTCTTTTATTTTCATCATCAATTTTGAGTGAATTTACTTTAGCAGGACTTAATGCTCTAGATATAAATAACTGTAAATTATTGGTATAATTAATAACATCAATATTTTCATTTCCTAACTCACGTACAATACCGTGAATACGCGAACCTTTCATCCCAACACATGCACCCACTGGGTCTATACGATCGTCATAAGAATCTACAGCCACTTTTGCTTTTTCTCCAGGAATTCTAACAGCTTTTTTAATAGTAATTAAACCATCAAAAACTTCAGGGATCTCTTGTTCAAACAATTTTTCTAAAAATATTGGAGAAGTTCTTGAAAAAACAATTCTAGGCTTATTTCCTCTTAACTCGACACTTTCAATAATTCCTCTGACGTTATCACCTTTTCTAAAAAAATCGCTAGGAATTTGTCGGTCTTTTGGAAGAATTATTTCATTTCCATCGTCATCCAAAAGGATGATTTCTCTACTTCTAATATGATGTACTTCAGCAGTGAAAAGATCTCCTTCACGGTCCTTAAATTGTTTAAAAATATTAGTACTATCATGTTCAAAAATTTTGGCAACTAGATTTTGTCTAAGATATTGAACTGATCGTCTTCCAAGATCAACAAGTTTAACTTCCTCGGAAACATCCTCCCCAACTTCAAAGTCAGGTTCAATTTTTCTTGCTTCAGTTATTGTGATTTCCTGGTTTGGATCTTCAACATTTCCGTCTTCTACTACCACACGATTTCTCCAAATTTCTAAATCTCCTTTATCTGGATTAATTATGATATCAAAGTTTTCGTCAGACCCAAACTTTCTTTTTAGAGTATTTTTAAATACATCTTCTAGAATAACCATTAATGTCACACGATCAATTAGTTTATCATCTTTAAATTCTGAAAAAGAATCAATTAATGCGAAGTTTTCCATGTTTAATTATTTTCGATTTATATAATTACTTTTGCATTGACAACATTGTCATACGATAGTGTTTCTTGTTTTTCTACTGTTACTTTTCCTTTACCTATTGGCTTTGCCTCCCTTTTTTTCCAATTAAGTGTAAAATTTTTTTGATTTGCTGATGTTAATATTCCTTCAACAGTGGTTTGATTAGCTGTATCTACTTTCAGTTTTCTACCTATATTTTTAATATATTGACGCTTGCTTTGCAAAGGTATCCCTATGCCAGCAGATAAAACCTTTAAAGAAAAATCTTCTTCTTCACGGTCCAGATTATTTTCTATTGCTCTGCTTATATTCATACAATCTTGAAGAGAAACTTCTCGATCAGAGTCTATTATAATATTAATACCATTATCAGTCCCTATCTTTAGTTCGATTAGAAACAAAGATGGGTTTTTATCAAATGCATCTGACAATGAGTTTTCTACTTTAGAGCGTAAATTCATATCAAAAAAAAAGGGGACTTATTAGTCTCCCTGTGTAATCAGTTAAAAACGTCTGCAAATATAAAGTAAATTGATAAATAAATACATTTCCATACACAAATTTCTCCTAGTTTTGATTTAAATAACTTTAAAAACCTAATTTCAGTATTTCTGGCGGATGATTTTTAAGAAATTACTATCTTAACTTAAACTGTTCTATAGTGTGAAAAAAAATATTTATGTATTATTAATCTTATTTGGAATATCTATAATTGTTCTTAAATACATGATTTCAATGCCAGAGTATAGCCCAAATCGTGATTATATTAATTTGGAAAATGAAATTCTTGAGGCATTTATTTTAGCAAAAGATAGTTCTACTATTCAATTACCTGAAGGACATTTTCTCTTTTCTCAATCATTAAGCTTGGATGACAAAAAATACTTAAAGATTAAAGGAATGGGTATAGACAAGACAGTACTATCTTTTAAAGGCCAAAAACAAGGAGCTGAAGGAATAAAAATTACCAATTCTCAAAACATCCTTTTAGAGGACTTTTCTATTGAAGACGCTGCTGGGGATAATCTTAAAATAAGTGATACAGATACCCTAACATTAAGGAGAATTCGCACAGCATGGACAGGAAAAGTATCCACTAAAAATGGAGCTTATGGAATCTATCCGGTTCTTAGTAATAATATATTAATTGAGGGTTGTGAGGCAATTGGAGCTTCAGATGCAGGGATATATGTTGGGCAGTCAAAAAATGTGATAATAAGAGATAGCAAAGCATTTTATAATGTTGCTGGTATAGAGAGTGAAAACAGTTCTAATGTAGAAATATATAATAATGAGGCCTTTCAAAATACTAGTGGTCTTTTAATCTTTAATCTTCCAGGTCTAACTGTCTATGGTGATAATATAAAAGCTTATAAAAATAAAATTTACGATAATAACCTTAAAAATTTTGGAGTTAAAGGCTCTATAGTGAGTGCTGTACCCAAAGGGACAGGTGTAATTATTATGGCTACAAAGAATGTAGATTTTTACAAAAATAGTATAGAAAATCACAGGACAAGTAACCTAGCTATAGTGAGTTACGAAATTTTTGCAGCTGATGATGATCCAGAAGTAGAAGATTTTTCTGAGTTAACTGAAACAGAGGGTATTAGAGGCATTGACTCAAATTTTAAAAATGATAAATCCTACAACCCATATCCAGGTCGGATTTCAATCTTCAAAAACACCTTTAAAAATGACAATTTCTTGTCAACTTTATCTAATGATTTTGGAAAACTATGGTATTTTAAAAATAGTGGTTCAATTCCAGATATTACATATGATGGAATATTGCCTAAAGGTACTGGATTACATGATCCAGAAGTAAAGATTTGTATTCAAAACAATGGTGAAGCTTCATTTGCCTATCTTGATGCAGCGCATGACTTTGAAAATTTTTCTAATGATTTAAGTCCTTTTAATTGCATTATTAAATAATGGAAAGAAATAGTTATATTTTAAAGTTAGTTTTATTTTTACCCTTTTATCTATTTTTATCTGGATGTAATTCAAAAAATGGAGTCCCAAAGGCGAAAAAAGTAACTTTGGAAATACCAATATTAGTCAAAAAAATAAACGAAAAGCAATTACTTTCTGAGTATGATTTTTTTATTGGGAAATTAACACAATTAAGCCCTAACGAGAATGTTTTCCCCTATACCTTAAATACTCCTTTATTTTCTAATTATGCTTTTAAGAAACGTTTTATCTATATGCCAAACGGCGCTCAGATGTCTTATGACGAAAAAGATGTATTCTCCTTCGAAAACGGAACAGTATTGATTAAACACTTTTACTATCCAGATGATTTTAGGATAGAAAATGGAGCTAAAAAAAATATTGAAACTCGTTTACTGATTAAAGAATCCAAAGGATGGAAAGCTTTAAATTACGTATGGGATGAAGATCAAAAAGATGCCCATCTTAATTTTATCGGAAAGCAAACTAAAGTTTCCTGGATTCATAAAGATGGCAATAAAAAATCAACCATTTACAATGTACCAAACAATAATCAGTGTAAAAATTGTCATCTCAATGGAAAAGATATTACCCCCATCGGCCCAACAGCAGCCCAATTAAATCGAAAATATGCTCCTCTTTCAAAAAAATTAAATCAACTTGAATATTTTAAAACCAAAAAACTACTAAAAGATCTTCCAGAGCACCAATACATTCCTCAATTTGCAATTTGGAATCAAAAAGAAAGTGGTAGTATTAAAGACCGTGCAAAAGCTTACCTGGATATCAATTGCGCACATTGCCATAATCCTAAAGGAAGTGCAAAAAATTCTGGATTAGATTTACGATTAAGTCAATTAGATCCTAGAAAACAGGGTGTTTTTAAACCTCCTGTAGCTGCTGGAAAAGGTTCAGGAGATCTTCAATACAGTATTGTTCCAGGATATCCTGAAAAATCCATATTATTATATCGCATGAATAATAATGATCCAGGAGTAATGATGCCTGAAATTGGGAGGTCTATTATTCATAAGGAGGGAATTATATTAATTAATGATTACATAGAAAGCTTAAAGACTGCTTCTACGAATTGAATTAATTCAATTCATTGACAAATAAGGTTTTATTATCACTTATAAAAGGCAGTACATTTTGAATCAAAAGTGTAAAAAAGTTGTAATTTTGATTGCTATGAAATTGAAGCCTCCAGGTACTGGTTTAAATTTTACCAAACACCGAGCTAAGGGTCAAACCCCATTTGAACGTTTGTTTGAGATTTTTAAAGAACTTATTACTCATACATCAGGGGATTTTGATGAAGCTATTGATTGGCTTCGTGAGCTAGATAAAGAATACCATCTGACAGACGAGGATTATACTATTGACGACTTTATCAAGGACTTACTCCAAAAATCTTACATAGAACCTAAAAAAAATGGAAGTGGAAAAGGTGATGGGATGACTTTGACCCCTAAAACAGAAAAACTACTTCGAGAATATGCCTTAAAACAAATCTTTAGAAAATTAAAAAAATCAAGCTCTGGAAACCATAAGACAAATAAATTAGGTCAAGGTGAAGATAATACAGGTGAGTTTAAAGCCTATCAATTTGGAGATCCATTAGAAAAAATAGATATAACACAGAGTATCAAAAATGCCCAGATTCGATCAGTTGGAAATAAATTTAATCTTCAGCACGAGGATCTTGTTGTTGAGGATAGTTTCTTCAAAACTCAAATGAGTACAGTTTTAATGATTGACATAAGCCATAGCATGATTCTTTATGGAGAAGATCGTATTACTCCTGCTAAAAAAGTTGCCATGGCATTAGCAGAAATGATTACAACTCGCTATCCAAAAGACACATTAGATATTCTAGTATTTGGTAATGACGCTTGGCCCATATCTCTGAAAGAAGTTCCGTACCTAAAAGTAGGACCTTATCATACCAATACTGTTGCTGGTTTAGAATTAGCCATGGATATACTACGTAGAAAAAAGAATTGTAATAAACAAATTTTCATGATAACTGACGGTAAGCCCAGCTGTTTAAAAATGCCCGACGGAACTTACTACAAGAATAGTGTTGGTCTTGATGAGAGCATTGTAGAAAAATGTTACAATATGGCAAGACAAGCTAAAAAACTACACATCCCCATCACAACATTTATGATTGCTCAAGATCCATATTTACAGCAATTTATTCGAACTTTTACTGAAGCTAATCGAGGTAAAGCCTTTTTTACCGGTCTAAAAGGTTTGGGTGAAATGATCTTTGAAGATTATGAAAAAAATAGAAAAAAACGTTTAGAATAGAGAAAAATAAAACTATGAGTCCACCAAAAATTACAAACTTAGGGTCACTTAAAAAAACAGGCTATAAACCACAAAATATTCAAGAAGAATTAGCTAAGAATTTACGTCAACGTCTGGGTGATGGAGTAAACACATTTGAGGGGTTAATTGGATATGAAAACACTGTCATTCCAGACTTAGAAAGAGCTATTCTATCAGGACATAATATAAATTTATTAGGTTTGCGTGGACAAGCCAAAACTCGTTTAGCTCGTAAAATGACACAATTATTAGATGAGTGGACGCCAGTTGTTAGGGGTTCTGAAATTAATGACGATCCTTTAGCCCCAATAAGTAGAGAAGCTAAAGAACTGATTGCTAAAAAGGGTGATAATACACCAATAAAATGGCTTCATCGTGAAGATCGTTTTTTTGAAAAACTTGCGACGCCTGATGTTACTGTTGCTGACCTTATTGGAGATGTAGATCCCATAAAAGCTGCAAACTTAAAACTCTCCTATGCAGATGAGCGCGTTATCCATTTTGGGATGATTCCTAGAGCCCATCGTTGTATTTTTATATTAAACGAATTGCCAGATTTACAAGCAAGAATCCAAGTAGCACTTTTCTCAATATTGCAAGAAAAAGAAATTCAAATTCGAGGTTTTAAACTTCGCTTACCAATAGAAACCCAAATTATCTTTACAGCCAATCCAGAAGATTACACAAATAGAGGAAGTATTGTAACACCGCTCAAAGATCGGATTGGGTCTCAGATTCTGACTCACTATCCTCACTCTCGAGAAGTTGCAAAAGCAATTACATCACAAGAAGTAAAAATACAAGAGGGAACTGCTGCTAAAATTCATATTCCAGAGTTAGCTCGAGATATTCTTGAACAAATAGGTTTTGAAGCAAGGAAAAGTGATTACGTAGATGCAAAAAGTGGAGTAAGTGCAAGGATGAGTATTACCGCATTTGAAAACCTTATTAGTACTGCGGAGCGAAGAATTTTGATCACAGGAGAAAAAACCACCAGCATTCGGATGGCTGACTTCTTAGGGATTATTCCTGCCATCAATGGAAAAGTTGAATTGGTTTATGAAGGAGAGCAAGAGGGAGCAGAACAAATATCCTATCATTTGATTTCTGCAGCATGTAAAACAATCTTCCCTTCTTATTTCCCAGAAATTAAAAAGCTAGAAAAAGAAGATGAAAAAGGGCCTTATGACAAACTCTTAGGATGGTTTTTTAGTGACAATGAGCTTTTTCTAGAGGACACTTTAGATGATGGATTATATAAAGACACCTTAGAAATGATCCCTGATATTAAGAATATAATTAAAAAACACCATCCTAAATGCGCCAATGAAGATTTATATTTTATGATGGAATTTTTATTATGGGGATTAGAGGCTAATAAACGCTTAAATAAATATAGAACTCTAGAAGGGTTTCAATTTAAAGATTCACTCGGGAGTTATATTAGCGGTTTATAAGGTTATGAATTAGTTATTTCAAAGAATAGTACCGACCTTTATTTTTGAAAAGATTGTTATGATAAAAACAGATATTATTATCATTGGCGCAGGACCTGTCGGACTTTTTACTGTTTTTGAAGCCGGATTAATGAAGCTAAAATGCCATTTAATTGATGCTATACCTCAACCAGGAGGACAACTCACCGAAATCTACCCTAAAAAACCTATTTATGATATCCCAGGTTATCCTAAAATTTTAGCTGGGGAACTAGTTCATAATTTAATGCAGCAAGCTGCTCCATTTAAACCTGGTTTTACTCTTGGAGAACGGGCTGAAACCATAGAAAAGCAAAAAGATAAAAGTTTTATAGTTACAACAAGTGAAGGATCACAACACCATGCCCCAGTGGTAATTATTGCTGGAGGGCTTGGTAGCTTTGAACCTCGAAAACCTAAAATTGAAAACATTCATAGATTTGAGAAAAACGGTGTCGAATATATGGTTAAAGATCCTGATACTTTTCTTGGAAAAAAAATCTTTATCTCTGGTGGCGGAGATTCTGCATTGGATTGGGCTATTTATTTTGCTAAACACAATGGAAGTCCTGTAGGGCTTGTTCACAGGAGTGAATCCTTCAGAGCAAATAAAGACTCTTTAGAAAAAGTAAATGAACTTCAAAACGATGGGAAAATTGAACTTTACATCCATGCAGAAGTCATCGATTTAAAAGGCGAGAAATCCCTGGAAGCAATTGAAATAAAACAGAAAGAAAAATCAAATATTATTGTTAATGTTGACACTTGGTTGCCTCTGTTTGGTTTATCTCCAAAATTAGGTCCTATTTCTAATTGGGGAATAGAAATTGAGAAAAATGCTATAAAAGTTGATAATTCCCTTGATTATCAAACTAATATTCCAGGAATATTTGCCATTGGAGATGTTAATACATATCCTGGGAAATTAAAGTTGATCCTCTGTGGATTTCATGAAGCAACTCTTGCCGTTCAGACTGCTTATAAAATCATTTATCCTGATAAACGCTTTACTTTAAAATATACTACAGTTCAAGGTATTCAAGGGTTTGACTAAATCCTTTTCTATGTTAAAAGTTTAAAAGTACTTATATTTAAAAATGGACTATACAATTTATCAGGTCGATGCGTTTACAAATAATCTCTTTCAAGGAAACCCTGCCTGTGTGGTATCGCTTGATAAATGGCTAGAGGATAGAATTTTATTAAATATTGCTAAGGAAAATGCTGTGCCAGAAACTGCTTTTTTTGTTCAAAATAAAGATGGTATTCGTCTACGCTGGTTTACTCCTGATTTGGAAATGGACCTGTGTGGGCATGCTACCCTTGCAACAGCCCATGTTTTAAAAAAACATCTGAATCACCCAGATAAAATTCTTGACTTTAATACCCTTAGTGGAAAGGTAAGCGTGTCTATTTATAAAGATTATTATTTCTTAGATTTTCCTTCCCGTATGCCGCTGTTGGCTGATCTTCCTCAAAATCTTGAAAATGCTTTAAATTTAAAACCTAAAACCGTTTTAAAATCAAGAGATTTTGTTCTGGTTTTTGAAAGTGAACAAGAGGTGAGAAATATAAAAATAGAAAGAGGCTTTTTTGATACTTTGGACTTAGGTACTGGAGGAGTTATAATTACAGCTCCAGGGGATAAGGTTGATTTTGTATCTCGTTTTTTTACACCCAGAGCCACCTTACTTGAAGATCCAGTTACTGGTTCAGCTCATTGCTCATTAATCCCCTATTGGGCTTCTTTATTAAAGAAACAAAAAATGGAGGCGCTACAGCTCTCTGATCGTGGTGGTCAATTATTATGTGAAAACAAGGGTGATCGTGTATTAATAGGTGGAAAAGCCAGAACTTTTTTAAAAGGGAGCTTTAAAATCAGATAGAGTTAAATTAGATGCTGTAAG
>MDTB01102956.1_pt1 | contig 14303 bp, 13 predicted proteins | sample 811161 | NCBI WGS metagenome assembly MDTB01 (sample SAMN05326650, study PRJNA326480) | marine metagenome | isolation source: seawater | place: Mediterranean Sea | collected 2009
ATAATTGATTTAATTATTTTATCAAAAATTGAAAACTCAAAAAGTGAAATTAGAAGACTTATCAAAGGCAAAGGTGTCAAAATAAATAATGAGATAATTATAGATGAAAAATTTTTAATACAAAAAAAATTATTTGTAAATAATAATTTTCTTAAATTATCAATTGGAAAAAAGAAGCACGTAAAAATAAATTTAGCTTAATTTTTTTTGATTTTTTCTAAAGTTCTAGTAATAAACCTTGGTGTTAAAGTTTTAATAGGATTCACTGTTGTTTTAAGATTTTTAGGTGGTCCTTTTATTTTAAAACTTACTCCAAAAACACCTTCCCCAACTTTTTTTCCAACTAACAAATCACCAAGTAATGGGATAGAAGAGATTGTCCTATTTATAGTAGTTGCGGGTACTAAAGTTCCTCTTAAACTAACTAATTTTTTACTTTCAAGATACCCTTCCATCAAGATTGAAATTGCCGGTCCTATTGCATAGACTTCCTCAATGGTCATTAAATTACCTTTGTTTGAATAAATCATCTCAAAATCAGTAAACCTAACACCTTCACCTGTTAAAAGATCCGCTATTCCTTGAAGTGATGCCAAAGTTAACAGTTTTGCCAGAATAGGTATCTCTTTAACCTTAAAATTATCAATTACTAATTTAGATTTTGAAACATCATTTATCTTTGTTGAACTAAAGTCTAAATTTCCGTCTTCAAAACCTTTGATAAATTTATATTTTTTAACAAAAGGTTTCGCTCTATCAGAATTAAAAATAGTTACCACGGAGTTATCTTTTTCAGTTTTAATTGATAAAAAAATCTTTTCAGTATTGCTAAAATTAGAATTTAAATTCAGATCAAAAATTTTATTATTTTTAACTACTAAATGACCATTCATATTATTGACAGTGCTTTCATCGTCTAGCTTAACTTCATCAATGTCTATTTTTACTTCCGTATTTAAATTATTAAATATTTCAAAAAAATTTTTGTTTGGATCTGAATTTGAAACGTTTTCTATAAACTGAATTGAATCAAAACTTTTTCCTTTTAAAATATAATTTTTATTTTTTCTAGTTAATATTATTTGATTTTTAAAATTATTATCTGTTAAATAATTAAATCTGATTTTATCTATATCTAATATTTTATTATTCTTTATATTTAGATTATTTATTTCTATTTCATTGTTATCATTTTTATACTTTATATTTGAAATTAACAACTTCTTGTTATTTACAGAACCTTCAATTTGTAGATTTGCATTCTCTTTTTTAAGTTTCCTATAACTAATATCATTAAATTTTAAATCTATATTTTGCAGATTTAAAAAAGTTTCAAAATTTATTTTATTTTTTCTTTTAGAAATTTTATAATTTATTGAATTTTTAAATCCTTTTTCAATATAAAATTCACTAGAACCATCTATTGAAAATTTTTTTTCTAAATACTTAATTTGTATTTTGTTTTCTTTTAATTTTATTAAATTATCATATTTTTTTATATAATTTTTAATTTTATATAAATCATGTTTGAAATTAAATTGGTCTAAATTTATTTTAGAATCAATTTTTAGGTTTTTTATTTTAAATTTTTTATTTAGTTCGAAAGTAAATTCTGAATTTGATTCAAAATTAGAGCTGGAAAAATCAAAATTTTCTAAATTATTATTAAATATTAAATAAATTAAATCTTTGTTTAATTTATTTTTTTTACTTAATAAATTTCCGTTAACATAAAAATTTTTATTATTTTGTTTAATATTAAAAATTTCAGAATTAAACTTTATTTTATTAAATTCAAATAAAATCTTTTCAAACTTATAACTATTTTTTTTAATAGTAAAATTAAAGTTTAATTCTTTTACTTTTTGTGGAATTAATAACTCTGCATTTAAAACTTTTCCTGTTATAATATAATTATTTTTTATTCTACCAAAATCATCAAAGTACAAATCTGCATTGAATTTTGCAGTACCACCTTTTAAAGCTTGCTTTACTAAAATGATTTGTAGAGTATTTTTATTATTAAGCTTATAAAAATCTATATAAGTTCCTAATTTATTATTTTTACTTTCTATAGAAACATTTTTTATTGCGAACTTATTTTGAAAATACGAAAATATTGATATATTTGATGAAATTTCATTTAATTCTAAACTATCAGAGTTGCTTAATATTATTTTTGGATTTTTTGTTTTAATTTTTATTGAAATATTTTTTAAATTTAAATGTAACTTTACTTTTGATAGTTGTATATCAAGGTTTTCATTATAATTTTTAATTTTATCTTTTATAATTGAATTGAATTTTGATGTTGTTATTCCAAAATATGAAAAATATCCTAAAAATAAAAATAATATAACTAGTATAAAAGTTAGTATTTTAAAAAAATTTTTAATCATTTAATTTATAAAGCGAACTTTCTAAAAACTCGTCGATTTCACCATCTAAAACCTTATCAGGACTTGAACTTTCATAATTAGTTCGATTATCCTTAACCATTCTATACGGATGCAGTACATATGATCTTATTTGATGTCCCCATCCAATTTCTGATTTTAAATCTTCTGAACTTTTTAATTCTTGCTCTTTTTTTTTTAGTTCATATTCGTAGAGTCTCGCTTTTAACATATTCATGCATGTTTCTTTGTTTTTATGTTGTGATCTATCGTTTTGGCACTGAACTACAATTTTTGTTGGTGTATGAGTAATTCTCACGGCACTATCAGTAGTATTTACATGTTGTCCTCCAGCTCCGCTAGATCTATAAGTGTCAACGCGCAAATCTTTATCAAGTATTTCGACTTTGATTGTATCATCAATTACTGGATATACCCAAACACTTGCAAAACTTGTATGTCTTCTAGCTCCTGAATCAAATGGAGATATCCTGACTAAACGATGAATTCCGGATTCCGATTTTAAAAACCCATAAACATAATTACCATTTATTTTTATTGTTGATGATTTAATTCCTGCTTCATCACCCTTGTGTTCACTTATTAATTGATATTTATAATTTTTGTTTGATGCCCATTTCATGTACATTCTTCTTATCATTTCTGCCCAATCTTGACTTTCTGTACCTCCAGCGCCCGCATGAATTTCTAGATAAGTATCAAGACTATCAGCCTCGTTTGATAGAAAACATTTTATTTCATTTTTTTTAATGTCTTTATGTAATTTTAAAATATTATTTTCAGTTTCTTTTAAAACTGAGTGATTATCTTCTTCTAATGCGAGATTATATAAATCTAAAGCTTCATTGAATTTTTTTAAAGAAACATCATAACTATTAACTAGATCCTCATAAAGTTTCTTTTCTTTTAAAATCTTCTCTGCTTTTGATTTATCTTGCCAGAAATTTGATTCTAATATTGTGTTATTAATATTTTTTAATTTTAGATGAATATCTTGCTTTTCAAAGATACTCCTTGATTCTTTTACTTATTTTTTTTATTTCAGATTTGTAATGTAAAATATTATTATTCATTAATAAAATTTTAATATATTATTTTTATCAACTTTCATATTTAAATAATCGTTTGTGAATAAGTTATTTTTCAGACTATTTTTTTTCTTATAAGCTTCAATGATAGTAGTTTTTGAACCAAAATGAGCTTTTTTACCAGTTTTTTGATCAATTATTAAAAACTTAATATTCTTTGCTACTTTAAAAGGTCTAGCATCTCCTTTTCTAATCGCTTTTTTTATAAAGTTTTTAAAAATTGGCATGGCAGTTTTCGATCCTGTTTCATATCTTCCAAGGCTATTTGGTTCGTCAAAGCCAACATACACTCCAATTACTAAGTTTGAAGTAAAACCCACAAACCAAGCATCTGTATTATCATTAGTTGTTCCAGTTTTTCCAGCTAGGTCTAAATTTAAATCTTTTAAACCTCTGCCAGTACCTCTTTGAATTGCGCCTTCTAACATTGATGTTACTTGATATGCTGTTTCTTGTGAAAAAATTTTTTGAAAATTATCTTTTATTTTTGGGATATCATTTCCTAAATAAGAAATTTCTTTACACTTATTACATATTCTTTTTTCTGAACTAAAAATTGTATTTCCTTCACTATCCTGAATTCTATCTAAAAATATTGGATTTATTAATTTTCCTCCATTTACAAAGGAGCTATATGCTGAAGTAAGTTTTAATAAAGTGGTTTCTGCTGAACCTAAAGAAATAGATATCAGTTCTTCAGGGTTTTCATATATATTTAAATTTTTTGCAAATTTTGCAACTTTATCAATACCAATTTCTTGAGCAATTCTTACTGTCATTAAATTTCTAGATTTTTCAATACCTGTTCTGACTGTTGACGGACCATAAAACTTTTTTCCATAATTTTCTGGTTTCCACATTTTTAAATCTTCACCTTGATCTAATACAATTGGTGCATCTAAAACTAAAGTAGATGGAGTAAAATTATTTTCTAAAGCAAGAGCGTATACAAAAGGTTTAAATGCAGAGCCTGGTTGCCTTTCTGCTTGTGTTGCTCTATTAAACTCACTTAATTTAAAGCTAAAACCACCAGACATAGCTAACACCCTTCCATTGTAAGGATTCAAAACTACTATACCTCCATTGGCTTTAGGAACTTGTTTTAATTCAAATAAATTATTTTTTAATTTTTTTACATAAACTATATCGCCTTTATTAAATAATTCATTTAATTCTTTTTTTGTCCATGTGATGCTCTTATATTTTATTATACCTTGAATTTTTTTTTCAGTTTCAATTTCAACTGTAAATTTATTTATTTTTTTAATTATTGCTAAGTTCCAGTTTATAGATTTTTCAAGTTTATACTTTTCTAAATTTTCATTCCATTTGTCATTAATTTTTTTATTTAATAAAGGTCCCCTCCAACCTTTTCTTCTATCATATTCCTCAAGCCCTTCTCTTAAGGCATTTGTTGCAATAGATTGAAATTGTAAATTTAAAGGAGTTTTAATAATGAAACCTTGTTTATAAATTTTGTTAAAACCATATTTATCAACAAGATATTTTCTTACATCTTCAACATAATATCTTGCATCCTCTAAATAAGTTTTTTTTCTTTTTCTTAAATTAATTTCTGAATTGATTAACTCATTATATTTTTTTTCATCAATATATGAATTTTCTAGCAAATTCTTGATTACAAGATTTCTTCGATATTTAGCTAATTCAATATTTTTAAAAGGATTATATTTGCTTGGGGCTTTCGGTAAAGCAGCCAATAATGCTGCTTCGGAATAGTTAAGTTTACTTATTGGCTTATCAAAATATTCTAAACTTGCAGATGCTATACCATAAGATCCTTCCCCTAAGTAAATTTGATTTAAGTATAGTTCTAATATTCTCTCTTTTGAAAGTGCTCTTTCAATTCTAAAGGCAAGTATAGCCTCTTTAAGTTTTCTGTTTATACTTACTTCATTGGTAAGTAAAAAATTTTTAGCAACTTGCTGTGTGATTGTTGAAGCTCCCTCAAGCCTTTTTGAAGAAATTATGTTTGAAATATTATTGATTGTTGCTCTCAAAATTCCCTTAGCATCCACTCCAGGGTGTGTAAAAAAATTCTTATCTTCAGCTGACAAAAAAGAGTTTATAACAATTTTGGGTAGTGTTTTATAAGGTACAAATATTCTTTTTTCTGAGGAAAAATCACTTACTAACTCACCTCCACCTGAATATAATTTACTAGAAACAGCGGGTTTATACATTTTTAAAAATTTATAATCAGGTAATTTGTTTGAATAAACCCAAAGTATCGCAACAATTATAACCAGTGAAAATATTACCCCTGATGCTAGAAAAATAAAAATTCTTTTAATAAGCTTGTTCATTTTTGTATTAATTACTTCATGAATTTGTTAAACATAAGGCACAGAATTTATAAAATTTATGAAAAAACTTAACAAAAAATTATGGCAAAAAATTTATACATTGATGCATCGCATCCAAATGAAACTAGAGTTGTACTTAAATCCGATGATAATATTGAGGATTATGAGTATGAAAGTATAAACAATAGTTTAATTAAAAATAATATTTATCTTGGAAAAGTTAGTAGAATAGAACCATCTTTACAGGCTGCATTCGTAGATTTTGGAAGAGAAAGGCATGGATTTTTATCTTTTAACGATATTCAGTCAGACTACTATCAAATACCACAAAGTGATCTTGAAAAAATTAAAGAAGAAGAAGAAAAGGTTAGAGAAGAATTAATTAAAGAAGATGAAAAAACTGAACAAAATATAATTGATTCAAATCAAACGGATGTTACTGAAAGTAGTAGTTCAATTTCAAATCAAGATCCAATAGAAAAAACACCATTAGAAAATAAAATTGAAGAAAGAAAAAAAGAAAAAAGATATCCAGGAAAAAGATACAAAATACAAGAGGTTATCAAACCAAATCAAGTAATTCTGATCCAAGTATTAAAGGATGAGAGAGGTGTTAAGGGTGCTGCTTTAACTACTTTTATTTCTATTGCAGGAAAATATATTGTTTTAATGCCAAATACTCCTAAGGGAGGAGGTATTTCAAGAAAAATATTTAACCCTGCGGAAAGAAAGAAGATTAGAAAAATATTAAATGAAATAGAAATACCAAGAGAAATGGGTTTAATTGTTAGGACCGCAGGTTCTAATAAAACAAAAAACGAAATTGGAAACGATTTAGATAATTTAAAAAATATTTGGAACTCAATTAAAGAAAAGGCAATAAATTCAATAGCACCAAATGTCATCCATCAAGAGAGTGATATTATAAAAAGATCAATAAGAGATATGTATGATGATGAAACACAAAACATTGTTGTAGAAGGAAATGAAGGTTATCAAAAAGCAAAGAACTATATGAAGCTAGTTATGCCTAGTAATATAAAAAAAATTAAGAAATACAGAGATAAAATTCCACTATTTTTTAAGGAAAAAATAGAATCTAAATTATTTCAAATATATGAAACAGAAGTGAAATTAAAATCTGGTGGTTACTTAGTAATTAATCCGACTGAAGCGCTTGTGTCTATAGATGTAAATTCTGGAAGCTCAATTAAACAAAAAAACGTTGAAAGTACTGCGCTTGATACCAATTTAGAAGCAGCAGAGGAAATAGCTCGTCAAATAAAATTAAGAGATTTATCAGGTTTACTAATTATCGACTTTATTGATATGCTTAATTACTCAAATAAAAGATTGGTAGAAAGAAAACTTAAGGACAGATGTAGATCTGATAGAGCTAGAATTCAAATAGGAAGAATAAGTAATTTTGGACTTCTTGAGATGTCAAGACAAAGACTAAGGGAAAGCAATATAAAATGGAATTTGAAATTATCAAATGAAACTTTTGCCTTAAAGATAATGAAGTTGATTGAACTAAAGACTCTAGAAAATAATGCAAAAATAATCAAAATTCATTTAAATGATAAATTATGTAATTTTATTAAAGAAAGTTATATTGATGATTTGAATTATTTTAAAAAAAAGAACAAAGTTGAAATAAATTTTTTCGAAAAAAATTCACTTGGTATTGATGATTATGAAATTGAATACCTTTCAAAAACAAACAAGGTAATAGATAAAATTGAAAAAATTTATACCTTAAAAAAATTAAAAATTTTAAAACCTGAAGTGAAAAATTATAATATATCTAGAAAAAAGTTTAAGAAAAAAAAATTTTTTAAAAAAAAAAATAAGAAAAAATTAAATTATTCCTTTTTTGGGTGAAGATGCTTCACCTAAAGTATTTTTTTTTATTCTTCCTGATAAATAAGATTTTCTTCCAGCAATAACAGCATACTTCATGGCCTCAGCCATCTGAAATGGATTCTTTGCTTTTGCAATTGCTGTATTTATTAAAACACCATCGCATCCCATTTCCATTGCAATTGCAGCATCTGAAGATGTACCAATTCCAGCATCAATAATTAATGGAAGTTTTGTCTGCTGTCTTATAATACTAATATTTAATTTATTTTGAATTCCTAAGCCCGATCCAATAGGAGCTGCTAATGGCATAATTGCACATGCTCCGACATTCTCCAATCTTTTTGCCATCAATGGATCATCGTTACAATAAACCATTACTTTAAAACCTTCTTTAGTCAAAATTTCTGTTGATTTAAGTGTTTCAATCATATCTGGCAATAAACTTTTTTTATCTCCCAATACTTCTAATTTTACTAATTTCCAACCACCTATCTCTCTTGCCAACCTTAGGGTTCTTAAAGCCTCAGTCGAATTAAAACAACCTGCAGTATTTGGTAAATATGTTATCTTTTTTGGATCAATATAATCCATAAGCAAAGGTTTATTTTTATCTATAATATTTACCCTTCTTACTGCCACAGTCACCATTTCAGCTCCTGATAATTTTATAGCTTTTGCACATTCGGACATATTTCTGTATTTACCTGTTCCTAAAATAAGTCTTGAATTAAATATTTTATTTGTGATTTTAAACGAGTCTTTAATTTTCATTAACCTCCTCCAATAAAATGAACTATTTCTATTTTATCATTATTTTTTAATTTAATTTTATTTAATTTTTTTTTGTCTAAAATTTTTTTATTCAATTCTATAGCTACTTTATTTAGTTGTATATTTAGTTTTTTTATTAGCTTTGTAATAGACTCTTTATCTTCAATAAGAGTTTTTTTTCCATTTACCTTAATTTTTATTTTATTTTTAATTTTCATGCATTATAAGTTTATTGTGAATAATATAATAATAATTAATGGTCCAAATCTTAATCTATTAGGTGAAAGAGAACAATCCCAATATGGAAATATTACATTTAAAGATCTAAATAATGCATGTCTAGAACATGCAAAAAAAATAGGGGCTAAAATAGATTTTTTTCAATCCAATGTTGAGGGAGAAATAGTAACTAAAATTCAAAATTCTAGAAATGAATTTGATGGATTAATAATCAATGCAGCTGGATATACTCACACATCTGTTTCAATACGTGATGCTTTGGCTATATTTAAAAAGCCAATTATTGAATTACATATTTCAAATATTTACAAAAGAGAAGAATTTAGACAAAAATCACTTATAAGTAATGTGGCCACTGCAGTTATTTGTGGTTTAGGATCAAAAGGATATATTTTTGCCATAAATGCAATGCAAGAATTGCTACAAAATGGAAATAGATAAAAAAATTATAGTAAGATTAGTTCAGGTTTTAGAAGATTTAAAAAAATCTTTAAAAGGAATTGATATCAAATCAGAAGACAAGACGATTGAAGAAGAAATTGATTTATCAAACAAAATAATTGTAAAAAGTCCTATAGTGGGTACAGCATACTTAGCTCCAGAGCCAGGAGGAAAAAAATTTGTTGAAGTTGGAAAAAAAATAAAAAAAGGAGATACGGTTATGATTATAGAAGCTATGAAAACAATGAATCATGTGCCTACAAGCTCTGATGGTATAGTTAAAGAAATTTGTGTGGAAGATGGACAGCCAGTAGAATTTGATCAAAAAATTATAATTCTCGAATAATGTTTAAAAAAATACTAATTGCTAATCGAGGTGAAATTGCTGTCAGGGTTATTAGAGCTTGCAAAGAGTGGGGAATCTCAACAGTAGCAATTCATTCCGATGTTGATAGAGACAGCATGCATGTTAAGCTTGCTGATGAAAGTGTTTGTGTAGGAAAGCATCAGCCAATAAATAGCTATTTAAATATCCCTGCAATAATGTCAGCTATCGAACTTACCAATTCTGAAGCTGTTCATCCAGGATATGGTTTTTTATCTGAAAATTCAGATTTTGCAAAAATTTTAGAAGATTACAAAATAAAATTTATTGGTCCATCATCAAAATTAATAAAAATGATGGGCGATAAGATTCAAGCAAAAAAAATTGCAAAAGAATATGGTCTTCCTGTTATTGAAGGATCCGAAGGAGGTGTAAAAGACAAAAACGAAGCAAAAGAAATTTGCAAAAAAATTGGTTTTCCAGTTTTAATTAAAGCTTCTGGTGGTGGCGGAGGTAAAGGAATGAAAATTGTTTACAAAGAATCTGAATTTGAAAATTTATTTGCTACAGCTAAATCTGAGGCGCAAAAATATTTTAATAACGATGAAGTATACATAGAAAAATTTTTTCAAAATCCAAGACATATAGAAGTTCAAGTTTTGTCTGGAAAAAATAGAACTATTCATCTTCATGAAAGAGATTGTTCTGTTCAAAGAAGACACCAGAAACTAATTGAAGAAACCCCAAGTCCGGTTCTAAATGACAATATTAGAAAAGATTTATTTGATAAGACTGTAAATATGGTAAGTAAAATTGGTTATGAAGGAGCTGGAACAGTTGAGTTTATTTACGAAAATGAAAAATTTTATTTTTTAGAAATGAATACTAGAGTTCAGGTTGAGCACCCAGTTTCTGAAATGATAACCGGTATAGATATAATTAAAGAACAAATATGGATAGCTTATACTGGTGATACTGCTTTAAAGCAAAGTGACATAAATCCAAGAGGGCATGCTATAGAATGTAGAATTAATGCTGAAGATGCGAGCAAAAATTTTCAGCCCTCTCCTGGTGTAATACAAATGTGTCACCAGCCCTCTGGCTTTAGAACTAGGGTTGATGGTTCTATTTACCAAGGTTATAAAGTTACTCCATATTATGATAGTATGGTTTGTAAATTAATTTGTCACGGAAGAAATAGAACAGAAGCTATACAAAGAATGAAAAGGTCTTTAGATGAGTTCGTGATAGAGGGAATAACAACAACAATACCTTTACATCAGAAGCTTCTAAATCATCCAAAGTTTTTAGAGTCTAATTTTAATGTAAGTTGGTTAGATAAAGAAAAAATAATTTAATAACATTTAATAAGCCATATATCGTAAACTGGATGGTCAAATAGACTTATTGATGGGCTTGATGAAAAAGTCCAACCATTAAAAACATATACCTGATCGTTATTTTTAAGTGTAATATCTTGAACCTGCATATAAGCAGTAACTTCAGGATTATCATCAAACTCTGAGTTTTTACACTTTAAAATTTTAATAAGTAAATTTTCAAAATTAGTTTCCTGTTGAATATTAAGTTTTAATTGACTTGTTTTGGAACTTAACTTATCTAAAATTTTAATCTCAACAAAATTAACTTCATTAGCAAAACCTCCTAGTGAAGATAAAAATAAATATATTAAAAAAGATAATTTTAATAATTTAATTTTTCCAAGTTTTATATTTTTTTTTAACTGCATTAGTATCGCCTTTTGGGCTATACGATTTATTTGTACCTGTTAAGTTGGATTGATGTGATTTTTGCCATTCATATTTTTTAAATTCATGTACATTTTCGATTTTATTAGGTGTGAAATGCATCCAAGAATACCATTCGCCTGGTATTTTTGAAGCATCAACTTCATTACTATAAATTACAAACCTTTTTCCTTTTTTAGTTTCATAATATTTGTTTCCAAAAGTATCTTTTCCAATAAACTTTCCAAAAAATAATATTGTTAGTCTAGTTCCAATTGTCTGCTGATTCCACCAAGTAAAAATTTCTTTAATCGCTGTCAACATAAAATATATAAAATTTATTCAATTTAAAATTGTAAAATTTAAATTAGACTAAAATAATAATTTGTATATACAATAATTAAAATAAGACTCAAAAAAAAAAATTAAGGATAAATATGGCAAAATATCTAGTTGAGACGTTCTATAATTGTACATTTAAAGTTAGTCATTATTTGGACGAAATTAGTAAAGATGATTTGGATAACCTAGAAAAAAGAGAAGATGGAAAATATGAAATTATTGATGTTAAGCTAGATAATAGAAAGACAAAAAATCTAGAAAAAATAAACAAAATCTCTGATAAAAGTAATCAAAATAATGGTAAAATTGATTTAATTTCAGAAATTAAAACTTCTACAATTAAAAGTGATTTAGGTTTAAAAAATAGTTTATCTGATCAAAATAATAAAAGATTAGGAATGCCTGATAGAAGAAAAGGCTATATACAAAAAGCTACTATAGGAAATCATAAAGTATATCTTCATACAGGTGAATATGAAGATGGAAAAATAGGTGAAATCTTTATAGATACAAGTAAAGAAGGAGAGTTAGTAAAAGCTTTAATGAACAATTTTGCAATAGCGATTTCTTTAGGATTACAATATGGAGTTCCACTTGATGAATTTGTAAGTGCCTACATAGGAACAAAATTTGAACCATCAGGTAAAGTACATGGAAATGATAGAATTATGAGTGCCTCATCAATACTTGATTACATTTTTAGAGAATTAGCTATATCTTATTTAAATAGAGAAGATCTTGCACATACCCCATCCATAGGAAATACAGAAAAACAAATAGATGAAAAATCTGATGAAGTAAACGAGGATCAAAACCAACTATTAAAAATTGTGAAAGATATATCGAGTAAAGGTTTTTTAAGAAGTAATTATAAGAAAAAATTGGTAGATCTCTCAGATATTAGAATAAACTTAAAAGGAAAAAAATAATTATTTTCTTTTTTTATAAATTAAATTTAATTCTTTTAATTGTTCATCGCTAACTTCTGAAGGAGCATTCATTAATAAATCTTGAGCATTTTGGTTCATTGGAAACATTGTAACTTCTCTTATATTTTTTTCCTCAGCTAATAACATTACTATTCTATCGATACCTGGTGCCAAACCACCATGAGGTGGTGCTCCATAGCTCAAAGCATTTATCATTCCACTGAACTTTTCATCTACTGATTTCTTATCATATCCAGCAACAGAAAATAACTTATACATAAGTTCAGGTATGTGGTTTCTAATTGCACCTGAAGATAATTCAATACCATTGCAAACAATGTCATACTGGTAAGCCTTGATTTCTAAAGGTTTTGATAAATTTAAGTTTTTAATATCTCCTTGTGGCATTGAAAAAGGGTTATGACTAAATATAATTTTTTTCGTTTTTTCATCTTCTTCAAACATAGGATAATCAACAATCCAACAAAAAGCGAATGCATCATGATTAATTAATTTTAAATCTTCTGCAATCTTTTCTCTTGCTTGTGAAAGTATTTTTTGTACTTCTTCTACATTTCCACATGCTAGAAAGATACTATCTCCAATTTCAGCATTTGAAATATTCATAATTTCTTTAATTGAATCTGAACTAAAAAATTTACCAACTGGACCTTTTCCTTTAAATTCCTTGTCTTTTTCAATTGTAAAGTATGCTAATCCAGATGCTCCTTGGTCTTTTGCCCACTTGTCTATTCCATCAAAAAAACTTCTAGATTTATTTTTTGTATTTTTTGCTAATATTCCTCTAACAATGGATCCTTTGCTCACAAGTTTTTTGAAAATTTCAAAACTTACGTCATCTCTTTTAAAAATATCCGTAAAATCATTTATAATAAGAGGATTTCTTAAATCTGGCTTATCTGTTCCATACTTAATCATAGCATCTGCATAAGTAATTTTTGGAAATTTTTGATGTAATAATTTTTTTTTAGAAAATTTTTCAAATACATTTTTCATCAATTTTTCTACAACTTCAAAAACATCTTCCTGCTCAACAAAAGACATTTCTAGATCGAGTTGATAAAACTCTCCTGGGCTTCTGTCGGCTCTCGCGTCTTCATCTCTAAAGCATGGAGCGATTTGAAAATATTTGTCAAATCCGGATACCATTATAAGTTGCTTGAATTGTTGAGGGGCCTGAGGTAATGCATAAAATTTTCCTGGATTTAATCTACTTGGAACTAAAAAATCCCTCGCACCTTCTGGACTAGATGAAGTTAGAATTGGAGTTTGAAATTCTAAAAATCCAAGTTTTTCCATCTCGGATCTAATAAATGAAATAACTTTAGATCTTAAAATTATATTTTGATGTATTTTTTTTCTTCTTAAATCTAAAAATCTATATTTTAACCTTACTTCTTCGGCATATTCTTGATCCGAAAAAACTGGTAAAGGCAATTCTTTAGTTGATCCGAGAACTTCATAGTAGATTATTGAAATTTCAATCTCACCAGTATTTAATTCATTATTAATTGTTTCGTTACTTCTTTCTACTACTTTTCCATTTACTTTTATTACAGTTTCTAAAGGAAGTTTTTCTATTTCTTTAAAATTTTTATGACTATTATCAACTACACACTGCGTAATTCCATAATTATCTCTTAAATCTAAAAATAATAAATTACCATGATCTCTTTTTTTATTTATCCAACCACTAAGAGAAATATCTTTATTTTTATCTTTCTTTGTTAATTCATTACAATTATGTGTTCTATATTTATTCAAAAATTTTCCTACAAAATTTCTTTA
>MDTB01118082.1_pt1 | contig 14301 bp, 10 predicted proteins | sample 811161 | NCBI WGS metagenome assembly MDTB01 (sample SAMN05326650, study PRJNA326480) | marine metagenome | isolation source: seawater | place: Mediterranean Sea | collected 2009
CCCCAGATTAATCAGCCTCCGGCCAAAAGCTACATCGAACCAATCCGCGTAACTCAGGAAGGGTTCAATACGGACGCCCTGAGAAAATCCTTACAAGCCCTGCAGGAAATGCTTGGAAAATCCGATGCGGCCGAGAGCGATCTGCAGACAAGCTTTACGGCTTTGACCACTGAACCGGACGCTTCCAAAAAACTTAGGTTCATCGAAGAAAGAGTAAAGACTTGGGTTTCAGAAGTGATTGAGGGCCATGATGGACTGACAGTCCAAGCCCACCTTTTGAGTAAACGGGTAGATGGTTTGATTGAAGGAACCAATATGGATGTAGAATGAATTCTCCCCGCTCTCCTGCAAATAGTGATGGAGGCGAAGATAAAAGAGCCTTTTTAGGGATACATTATGTAAATTGTGGAGTGTATGGGAGGCTTTATAAAAATAAACGCGGAGATGCATACATCGGACATTGCCCCAAGTGTATGCATTCATTACGAGTGAAAATTGGACCGTCTGGAACTGGTAAACGTTTTTTTAAGTGTTTTTGTTCCTAGGAATTCGTTTTTCATTTTGAATTCATCGATTCCCGTTGTTCTGGTACAAGGATATGGAATTGCTTCAGGCAATACACAAGATCCTAGATTCCCTGGCGGAACAGTATCCATGCAGGTTCCATTCTTTCAGTTAAAAGGACTTGATCTTAGTTCTTATTTTTTCGGCACCTTAAATGTGGATATTTCTCCCTACTCTTTTGAGTTAAAAGATCCGATATTCTCGGTTTCTAACATCAAGTGGTCTGAAGAACTGCCCGCAGAAAATTTTTCCTTCTTTGAGTGTAAGATTGAAAAACCTTCAGACATCGGAAGGGACGTTTATTCTGCACTGGTTTACTGGCCCCACCCATCAACCAAGCCTGGATTTATACAACCAGAAAATAACCTTGAGATTTTGTCCCCCTTTATTCCAGATTTGAATTATGGGGATCCACTTATTCTGACTGCAGAAAAAAATAATATTTTTTTCCGAAAGTGAACCACAATATCTATAAAAGTAAGTAATATTTAAACTTTTTTCGACTTTTCCTTGTTTTCATCTTGTTAACCCAATACAGAGTGAGGTCGAAAGAAATGGAAAATCTCAATTTTGCTACCCGATGGAATATCGACGAAGTCGAATCCAACTACCTAAAATGGTTGAAAGAACCATCCTCACTGGATGCGAATTGGCGTGTCTTCTTTGAAGGTTTTCATCTGGGCTCTGACGGAACTGGAAGTCCTGCAATTTCGGAGAGTCATGAAAGTCATGAGCATACAACCGAGAGTTCAATCAGCGATAACGCTATCGAAAAACACGCCCGCTTGTATGGAGCAATCTATTCTTTTCGGGATATTGGTCACACCCAAGCCACATTTGATCCCCTGAAGGAAAAAATAGACGAAAATCCAAGGCTTACCCTTGAGCGGCTAGGATTTGAGGCATCCGATTTGGATGAAGTTCATTTTACCGGAAATTACCTGGGTGGCGTTCGAATGAAAGTGGGAGAAATATTCAACCGACTGAAGAGAACTTACTGCGGGAATGTCGGAGTCGAGTATCTGCATTTACAATCAACTGAGAAAAGAAGATGGATCCAGTCTAAGATTGAACCCAACGATAATCAGCCTGCTTTTCCCCATGAAGAAAAACTGCGGATTTTGCGAAAAATTATACAGGCTGAAGAATTTGAAAATTTTCTACATACTCGGTATGTCGGCCAAAAGCGTTTTTCACTTGAAGGAGGAGAAAGTTTAATCACCGCACTTGATTCTATTTTTCAAAAATGCCCGGATGAAGGAGTGGAAGAGATTGTCATGGGCATGGCACACCGTGGGCGATTGAATGTTTTGGCCAATGTCATGGGCAAGTCACATGAATTTATTTTCCGGGAATTTTCCGAGAACTTTGTACCAGACGGTGCCCATGGTAGCGGAGATGTTAAGTACCATCTCGGGTACGAATCCGTCCGTACGACTTCGAGTGGGCAGCAGGTAGTCATTCACCTCTCGCCGAACCCTAGCCACCTCGAGGCGGTTAATGGAGTTGTTGAGGGCAAAGCTCGAGCAAGACAGCGTCTGCGTGGAGATGCTGAACGCCGCCGGGTTTTGCCCATATTGATCCATGGGGATGCCGCAATGGCTGGACAGGGAGTGGTTGCCGAGGTATTTAATTTCTCAAAATTACCCGGGTATCGCACGGGTGGGACCGTTCATGTCGTAGTCAATAATCAGATCGGATTTACCACGGATCCTACCGATGCCCGTTCAAGTCTCTACTGCACGGATGTTGCAAAGATTATTGAAGCTCCAATTTTCCATGTAAATGGAAATGATCCCCTGGCGGTTGCCATGGTTGCGGAACTTGCCTTGTCTTACAGACAAAAATTCCAGGAGGATGTGGTCATCGATGTTAATTGCTACCGCAAGCATGGTCATAATGAAGCTGATGATCCTGCCTTCACTCAACCCATTCTGTATCATCGAATCAAACAGATGTCCTCAATCTCGAACATACTAGCGGATCAGTTGGTAAAGGATGGAGATTTGAACAGGGAAGAGTCGGATGAAATTCACAAACGCCTCCGTCGACAATTAGATGCATCGCTGGAAAAAGTGCGGACAGTCAAAAAATCGAGTACTTTTGATGGTTCAGTGGCAATTCATCAAATTCCCTTTGATTTTGCACCTGTGGAAACAGCGGTTTCCAAAAAAGAATTGGAAAAAGTGGCTCGTGCTCTGACGAACTTTCCTGATGGATTTAATTTGAATCCTAAAATCAAGCGTCAGATTGAAGGGAAGGCCAAAAATTTCAAGAGTGGACGAGGTATTGACTGGGGCATGGCGGAGCAGTTGGCATTTGGTTCTCTCATGCTTGAAGGAACTCCGGTCCGGCTTTCCGGTCAGGATAGTGAGCGTGGAACCTTCAGTCATAGGCACACTGCCTGGTATGATTCCAAGGATCGGACCCGATATGTTCCACTGTTGGAGATGGAAGACCGTAAAGGTAAATTTTGTGTTTACAATTCTCTCCTTTCAGAAGCTGCGGTTTTGGCTTTCGATTATGGATATTCTCTCGATTACCCCAGCATGCTTGCAATCTGGGAGGCACAGTTTGGAGATTTTGCCAACGGTGCCCAGGTTATTATTGATCAGTTCATCATGAGCGGAGAAGACAAATGGGGTGCTGTCTCTGACTTGGTTCTTCTTCTTCCTCATGGATTTGAAGGGCAAGGTCCCGAGCACAGTTCCGCGAGGTTAGAGCGATTTCTTCAAGGTTGTGCTGAGGACAATGTGGTGGTCGCAAATCTTTCCACTCCTGCTCAGTATTTTCACGCCCTTCGCCGGCAAAAGAGAAAGGAGTTCGCCAAACCTCTGATTGTAATGGCCCCGAAGAGTTTGTTGCGTCACAAATTGTGCGTTTCCGAATTAAAGGAATTTACGGATGGTTTTTTTGAGGAGTTTATTCCAGATCCAACTCCTCCAAAGAATCCCCATACTCTCGTGCTTTGTTCTGGTAAGGTGTATTATGATCTAATCGAAGCTCGTGAGGCCATTCGCACACCGAAAGCCTCAATTGTTAGAGTGGAGCAGTTTTATCCTTTTAACGCGGATAAGTTTCGCGAAATACTCAAGCCATTTTCCAAGGTTAAACGTTTGGTCTGGTGTCAGGAGGAGCCCAAAAATATGGGAGCCTGGTCATTTTTGGCTCCAGTCATTGAAGAGGCGATCGGAAAAAAGCCTGACTATGCCGGTCGAACGCCCACTGCAAGCCCTGCCACTGGGTCTCTCACTCTGCACAAAAGGGAACAATTGGCACTCATTGCAGATGCCCTTGGTGAGCCAAGCCTTCAAGTGAAAAACTAATATTTACCCCCAAAAAACCTTCAAATATGTCAAAAGATGTCATTATACCCGCTCTTGGTGAATCCATTGCTTCCGGAATTCTTTCCTCTTGGAAAGTGGAAGAAGGCACATTCGTAGAAATCGATCAACCGATTTACGAACTGGAAACAGATAAAATTACCCAGGAGGGATTGGCTGAAGTTGCTGGAGTCATCCAGTTCCTTGCACAGGAGGGTGACGAGGTCGAGATCGGAGCCACCATTGCGAAAATCGACGAATCTGCAACCCCCCCCCAAGCGACTGAGGCTTCAATTTCTCAGCCCGTGGACTCGGTTCCTGCAGAAATGCCAAAATCCGATCCTCCCTTGAATGAGGAACCTGTTGAAAGCACAGAAAATCCAGATCCAGACCCAGTTTTACCACCCACAGAGGTATCTTCCAGTCAGCCCCTTTCCCCGGCTGTGCGCAAACTGCTTGATGAAACCGGGATTAACCCGTCTTCGATCGTGGGAACTGGAAAAGATGGAAGAATTACCAAAGGAGATGTGCTAAAGGTTCAGTCCGCTGGCACTGCTACTGCTCCATTATCTGAAATTATTACGCCTGTTCCGACGCCCGCTCCTGCTGTACCTGAGGCCAAAATTCTATCCGATGATAGGATTACACGACGTCCTCTCACTCCCATACGACGGAAGATTGCATCCCGTTTAGTCGAGGCACAGCAAACCGCTGCCATACTCTCAACTTTCAACGAAGTCGACCTGTCTGCTGTGATGGCATTGAGGAAATCTCATCAAGATGCCTTTGTTAAAACCAATGGAGTGAAACTTGGCTTTATGTCCTTTTTTGTCAAAGCCGTGGTTCATGCCTTACAGGCAGTTCCTGGCTTAAACGTACGGATCGAGGGCGATCATTTGATCGAGCATCATTTTTACGATATCGGAGTGGCCGTGGGGACGAAGAAAGGTTTGGTCGTTCCAGTCCTTCGTGACTGCGAGCAGATGAGTTTTGCTGATATCGAGCAAGGCATCGTTGGCTACGCTGAAAAAGCCAGGAGTGGGGGGATCACCCTTGAGGACATGCAGGGAGGATGCTTCACAATAACCAATGGGGGGATTTACGGTTCCATGCTCTCCACCCCGATTATCAATCCTCCTCAAAGTGGCATCCTTGGCATGCATTCTATTCAACAGCGACCGGTGGTTCGGGATGGTGAAATTGTGGCCCGTCCCATGATGTACCTTGCACTTTCCTATGATCATAGAGTTGTGGACGGTAAAGAAGCAGTCACCTTTCTGGTTAAGATAAAAGAAGCCATTGAAGAACCAGCCCGGCTCGCCCTTGGAATTTGATCGATGACTGGAAAAAATACTTATGATGTTATTGTCGTCGGGGCTGGACCCGGCGGCTATGTCTGTGCAATTCGTTGTGCCCAGTTGGGTTTTAAAACTGCACTAGTTGAAAAGAATCCGAGACTTGGAGGAACTTGCCTGAATGTTGGGTGTATACCAAGTAAAGCACTGCTCCATTCGACTGAAATCTTCCACGAGATTAAATCTCATTCTGGTGCACACGGTATAGTCTGCAAGGATCTCAAGCATGACCTGCCCGCCCTGATGAAGCGCAAGGATGGAGTGGTCGACCAATTGGGAAAAGGTGTTCGGTCTTTGGTTACCAAAAAAGGCGTCACTTGCCTTGAAGGTCACGCAAAGATACTGGGAAATGGTCAACTGGAGATTGATTCCGGTTCTTCCAAAGAAATTTTCAGTGCCAAGGAGATTATCATTGCCACTGGTTCAAAACCCGTGGAGTTGCCCTTTATGCCTTTTGATGGGAAAGTGGTTGTTCACAGTGATCATGGCATTGCATTTGACAAAGTTCCCAAAAAAATGGTGGTGGTCGGTGCTGGAGCAATTGGATTGGAACTGGGATGCGTTTGGTCGAGACTGGGGGCAGAGGTTGAAATCGTTGAGTTTCTCCCTGAAATTTGTCCCCAATTGGATCCCGAAGTTTCCAGAAGTGCTCGGAAAATTTTTGAAAAGCAGGGACTTTCTTTCCGTTTGTCCACTAAAGTCTCCTCAGCAAAGATTGTAAGAGGCAAAGCGACCTTAGTGGTAGAGGACGATCAAGGGACACATGAGATTCAGGCGGATAAAGTTCTGGTTGCGGTCGGTCGAGGTCCGAACAGCGAAAACCTCGGGCTGGCTGATACGGGTATTTTACAAGATGAACGGGGTCGTATCAAAGTGGATCATTCCTTTCAGACCAACCTTCCGGGTATTCGGGCAATTGGAGATGTGATTCATGGTCCTATGCTTGCCCATAAGGCTGAAGAAGATGGGGTTGCCTGTGCTGAGAAGATTGCCGGTCAAAGTGGACATGTGAATTATGATCTTGTTCCGGGAGTCATCTATGTGGATCCTGAGATTGCCAATGTTGGCCTGTCTGAAAAACAGGCAAAAGAAAAAAATATCAAGGTAAGAACTGGATCATTTCCGATGGCGGCCAATGGTCGTGCACTTGCCACTGGAGCAACCGATGGATTGGTTAAGGTGGTGGCTGATCTGGAGACAGATAAACTTCTGGGTATACAAATTATCGCCCGTGGAGCATCTGAACTGATTGCCTCAGCAGTTGCTCATATGGAATACGGAGGATCGGCTGAGGATTTGGCAAGAACCATTCACGCACACCCTACTCTTTCAGAATCCTTAAAAGAGGCAGCACTAAGCTCAGATGGCCGTGGTCTGCACAGCCTTTAAGGAACAAGTTGCTCCATAGACAGGGGCTTGCGCTGTTCCTCCTTATTGAGCTCCCATGCCTCCTGATTAATCAGCCTGTAGCGGTTTTCCTCGAGCTTTTCCAGCCTCCCTCCAATGATCAAGGTACCTGTTTCTTTGCGGGTTAGACGTATTTGATAACTTCCCGGTTCAAGCTCGAACTTACGGTTTTTGTTTGGCCAGTTGGCTCTCTCTAAGATCATTCCATCTACGGCACTTTCCAATATTTTAACTTTACCCAGGGAGTCTCCTTTTTCATTAAAAATAAAGCTTTCTTCCGGATTTTTGTAGACCTCATTCCATGAGTCCTGATTATTTTTTTGGAGAGCGGTAGATTTCGCTTTTGCGGTCAGAAAAGCGATTGATTCAGGAGACTTTTCGGTGCGGTTACCGTCTATGGGTAAACTGAAACCGGATTCATTTTGCTGTATGCTTGAACTTGCCTTTGATTGCTCGACCACTTCTTTCCCCGAGGGCAAATTCTTGTCCAGTCCTTCCTCCAAATCTTTAACTTCTTTGAAAGTCCGCTTAGCCAATATTTGGTTTGCCCCATCTGAAATTGCATCTTGCAGCGCACTTTCAGTTTCTTTTGAAATAGTTGCAGGCACAGAACTGTTAAGGGCTAAAGTTTTATCTTCAGTAATTTCCGGCAGGGGATCCTTTTGAACGACCGCTGTAGTTTCTGACATGAGGGGTGCATTCTCGCCCCTGGTACTATTCTTATCGGTAACTGCTTTCACTTGCGGACCGGCGGAAGGTGGTTTTCCCCAATATGCGATTACCGCTGCCGCTGCCGCTGCTGCCAAAGGTACCCAATAGGTTATTCTGTTGGTTTTCTTTTTCTGATTTGTCATGATTTTCTGCTCACCCTCCAAACTGGATGCCTCTTTTTGGGCATTTAATAAGATGGTTTTGATTTCCAATCTTTGATTCTCATTTAACTTTCTATCATCATCGGGTATTGTCTCAACTGGTTCACAGGACAATGCCTCTTCCACGAGTCCCACAGTCTGTCCCAGCCTTATCTTTTCTCTCTGCCATTCCGGATCTTCCCGGCACATTTTTTCCACTTCGAAGGAATCCTCTGCTTCACACTCGCCCAGTAGGTAGGCAAGTATTTGTTTTTCCCTATCTTCCTGTGGGTTTGATTTACTCATTCAGTGATGCCCTCCGCTTTTAATTCACTTGCAAGATTTCTCAGCAAATGGTGAAGTTTGAAACCAATATTTCCGACTGAAAGACCGGTACGATCAGCCATTTGCTTATAGGATAGCTTCTCTTCAAATTTCATTTTTATCAGGTTGCTGGACTCTTCCGGTAACAAGGAGATGAAATGAGCGACTCTTCCAACCTTTTCACTCCGCTCCATTTTTTGTAAGGGATTTTCGACTTTGATTTCCCCATCCATTTTTCCGGCAAAGAAATCAAGCTGCTTTTCCTCCCCTTCGTTTTGAAGGCGCTTTTTTCTCCGTAATTGACTAATTGAAAGATTGTGCAATGTACGATACAGCCAAGCCTTTGGATTGTAAATTTCGACATCCTGATGGAGCATCCTCCTGAAAGCTTCCTGGACCTGATCCCTTGCCTCTTCACGATCCTTGAGGATTTGAAAGGCGTAGGCAATCAGTGGAGATTCGAGCTGTTCGAACCATTTCCCGAATTCCTTCAGTTGCTCCTGTTTCATACCAATTGCGAATGCGCATTTCCTAGGATGAGACGCCCATCGGGATTTTTTATTAGAATTTTTATATTTCTTATCATTGGCAACCAGTCAATTCGGTCACCCGTTCCAAACCGATTCTTAAAGTATCCTTTGGATCTTTGTTCCACCAATCCTCATTGAACAGCTCCAAACTTACGGTTCCGTCATATCCCTTTTCCTTAAGAATTGATATTTCGGAGAGTAAATCAATCTGTCCATCCCCGGGCATCACACGATCGGGATCGGTCTGGGTACGGGCGTCTTTATTTAAGTCTGCGTCATCTATATGATAGTGACTTATCCGATCCAGGGGAATGGCCTTTAGGTCATCATCCGTGGAAGCACTGTTCCAGTTATGAAATGCATCGAGAATAAGGGTGGCATCAGGATCATCCGCCTCCTGCACGATTTCCCACGCCCTCTTCAGGGTGTAAACGGATTTGAAAAAGCTAATATATTCAAAGGTCGGTTTTATCCCCTCCTCTCTTCCAATTTGGAGGAGTTCTTTGTACCTGGCCGCCAAATGGGAAGTTTGAGGATTTTCCAGGGGAGGCGTGGCCACGATAAAGGGTGCTCCGAGCCTGGCTCCCAGTGCAAACCTCCTTCTCGCCTCATCCAAAACCAGTTGATGTTCCCAGCCGTCAAAGTCTCCCCACTGGCGCATTGCGATCACCGAGGGTACGATAAGTCCATGATCTTCCAGGGCTTTTGTCACCTCACTGACTTCTCCTCCGCGGGCCACAAACTCCCAGATGTCATTGAGCCATAGTTCAATGCCCGCATAGCCTGCTTCGCCCACAAGTTTGATTTTTTCGAGTAAGGGAACTGGTTTGATGGTGCTTGTGTTTAGGCAAATTTGCATAAGTGATTTGGATTAAGATTTCTGTACTTTAGCCCTAATCTTCGGATGGATAGAGGCAAGGGTTTTATAATGGAGAGCAAAAAACTTCTTATTTCAACGCGGCGTGCAGCATACCTTGTGCAATTCCATTACCAAAAGGGTTTTTTCGATTAGTCAGACCCGCTTCTTTCGCCCATCTTCTGTAGCAGGCGGGAATATCCCCCACTTTCCAGTGAAACCACACTTCAAAGGCGTCCTCATTGACGGAAGTCCACAGAGGCAGGGCTGCATCCACCATCAGGGTGTGCAATCGGGTTCCTCCAAAGGCGTCACCCATGACAAGCTTCTGCCAATCTTGCTCCTTTTCCTTCATTCCCAAAGTTTTGCGGTTTTGAACTTTTTTTGAACTGTACATGCCACCTAAATCGAGCGTCTTCAATCTTTCTGGCCAATCAGGTCTTTGATTGATTAATTGGGAATACTGTTCAAGTCGCTTTTTCGGGTGGTTATTGGGCCTGCATCCACGAATTTTCCAACCGTCTTCTGTTTGAAATACCTCTTCAGGACAGACTCCGTTCCGCCAGTCCTGAATTCCAACACGCTGGGCAATTCGAGCCATGGGAGATCGGTTTCTGGCATAGCCAAGGACTTCCAAAAACCACCTGTGACAGGCATTTTCCCATCCCATTGCTTTTATCCTGGTTTGTGCATGCCTAGATTTGGCTACCCAACGCAAATGAGCCGACTCTCTTAGTCCGCTGATGTTTTTGGGTAATTTTTCCGGTGGTCGGATGCCCGTTTTTTTGCCTGACAGACCCATTACAGCTTGTTCTTCAGCATATTCCTCCAAGCTGGCATACAAATGGGGAAGAAGCACCAAGGTATGGATGTTCAATCCCTTCGAGTTTTTTATCAATGTCTTCTTTCGAGAAGGAAAGAGCACCACATGAAGGATGACCCTGTCATAGGCCGGATCCCTGGCATGGCCATGAATGTTCCAGTCCATTTCATTGAAGTGCAGTTCCACATCCCCGTGCAGGACTTGCTGGTCGACTTCAATAATTGCCCGTTTAAAGTCTGGACCTTCTTCAGAAAGGTTCCATTTTCCGCAATCTATAACTTTTAGAGATTTCCCCTTAGTGGAAATGAGTGATTGCTGAATGAAGTTTCCCTCCTGCCAGATTCGCTGAATTAACCGTTCATCCAAATGAATGGTTCCGTACAAACCGGGAGCTTCCTGGATACTGACCTCTGGAGCCTTCATCCTTACTCTTCTGAGGGAAACGGAATCCGGTTTTCAAATTTTTCATCCCCCGATCTGGTCCTCCCTCCGTGGGTTTTACCCAGGTCTATTGCCGCATCTAATTTTTTTACCAGTTCCTCCACCCGCATGACTGCTGCTCCGTGGGTGTAAGCACAATTACGGATTAATCCATCATTTGTACCCACGGTTATTCGCTCGGGGAATTCTGCGGCCATTAACATTCTCTCAATGACGCCATCCGCACCCTGTGAAGAGGAGGAATATATAATTGAATATTGCTGATTATTTCCGTGCTTGCTTAAGGATGTTTTCCCCCCCCTTCCGTCAAAAACCAAAGTGAGAAGGCAATGCTTCCTTGCTTGAAGGGGTTCAAGCATCCTAATTAAGTCGTCCCTTGCCATTTGCCGATCCCGGGCAAGCGTTTTAGCAAGTAGAGGAATTGCATGAAGTGCGTTGTTTCCGTCGATGATCAGATGTTCTTGCATTTTTTCTACATTCTCGAAAATTATAAGGAAATGAATTATTTTCCATTTTTCCCTGTTGGGCAATCGTTTTGCTCCAATCCTGTAAGATGAGCACCGCATTTTTATTTCCCGGACAGGGATCCCAATGCTTGGGAATGGGAGCCGATCTTTTTGACCAATTTCCGGATGAAGTTTCCTCCGCCGAAAATATTCTCGGCTTTGATCTATCGGATCTTTGCATAAATGATCCTGAAGCAAAACTTGGGCAGACACAATACACTCAACCTGCCCTTTATTTGGTCAGTTATTTAGATGCCCTTCGCACAGGTGAAGAACAAGGTCCACCGGCCATGGCTGCGGGCCATTCAGTCGGGGAATTTGCCGCTCTCGCATACTCCGGGGCATGTTCCTTTTTAGACGGGCTCAAAATGGTTTCCAGGCGTGGTGAGATCATGTCGCAAGTCAGCGGTGGTGGCATGGCGGCAGTGATAGGCTTAGAGGAAGCTGGTATTATGGAAATCCTTAATGAACAGGGACTTGAGGGTGTAGATTTGGCAAATTTTAATTCCCCCGGTCAAATTGTTATTTCCGGACCCGCAGAGCAAATTGAATCTTCCCTGGTTCCGCTTAAGGATGGCGGGGCAAGGTTGGTGGTTCCCCTTAAAGTAAGCGGTGCCTTCCATTCCCGCATGATGAAGGAACCTGCCCATCAATTCGCAGAGTTTTTGAAAGATTTCAATTTTTCGGCACCGGAGTTTCCGGTCTATGCAAATGTTACGGCTCAACCCTACCCTCATGCGGGAATAATTTCTGAAACTTTGGTCAAACAAATTTACAGTCCAGTTCGTTGGACAGAAACGATCTTAGCCATGAAATCTTCAGGTGCTGATGACTTCATGGAGTGTGGTCCGGGTAAGGTTTTGACAAAACTTTTGCGTCAAATTTCCTGAATTGCTCTGGTTGGCTGATTTTATTCAAAATTAATTTGAGAGTTTTTATTTACTTAAGATGTTGTATTACAACTGATTATGGAAATTGTAATTTTCTTGCATAAAAAAATCATTGTTTTGATGTAATTTTTTTAAGAACTTCGGTAAGTCCCTACGAACCAAGTTTTTGTCCGATCGTTATCACAAGCCAATTTCCACTACCCCGTGGGCTCCTCAGGAGTGGCTTACGCTCGTCCGCTTTTTTCACGGTATTTTCCGTTTTTCTTACGCGCGCACCTTTTATTCTCACCGCGTGCATGCCCATCACGACTTTGCCCAATCGCACAACCAAATAACTTTATGAAGAAGCCAATCCAAGCTCTGTTCAAACTTTCAACCTGTCTTTCCTTGCTTATCGGAGGACTCGCCCAAGGTGCCAACAACTGGTCACCGGCGGAGATCCCCACGGAATTGTGGTTTGACGGTGCGGACGCCGGCAGCATCACCCATTCAAGCAATGCGGTCAGCCAGTGGCGGGACAAATCCGGCAATGATCGACACGCCAACCAGGGCACAACTGCCAATCAGCCCACATTTGTAGCCTCTGGGCTTAACAGCAAAAGTTTGCTTCGATTCGACGGAACGGATGACCGTCTGGAATTTTCCGGAGGCTTCATACCCGGTGATTTTGTTGTTCTTTTCAAAAGGTCTGCAAATAACCAAGCCGTAATTGAGTCGACCACCGGTCAAAATCGAGGATGGGTGGGGATGTGGGATCATGTTTGGTCCTCCCACAACCAATACTCAACCAACGGGTTTGGATTATCGAACTCTATCCTGCCAGATGGTGCCTATGGTTCGGATTATTTTATGGTCTACGGGACTGCCACCCGTTGGACCGGTGGACTTACCAGCAACGCCGGACAGCATTTCATTGGTCGCGGATCACCGGGTTACCAAAATCTTAATGGAGATGTGGCTGAGTTCGTGGTTTTTTCGGGTGTCCTGCCTGCAGCTGACCGTGACCGGGTGCATGGTTATTTGGCTCACAAATGGGGACTGACCGCCAATATCCCCGGTGGTAACCCATACAAATCCACACCTCCGCTCGCCTCCACCAAGGCCAACTTTATCGGTCGTGCCGGTACATCCGCCCCTTATTTGGACATGCGGGTTGAGTTCCGTAATGGAGGTTCTTTGCTTGATGTTGCTGCCACAGCCTCCTCATTTAATGTCACCGGTGGCACCATTACCAATATGAACAAGGTGGCAGATGGTAACTATACATTCCGTCTCACTCCCACTCCCATCATGTTAATTGGTTCATCTTCACCTTCTTCCCAAACTACGGTTACTTTGGCGATGGCAGCAGGAGTTAAGGATTCAGAAAATCGTGACATGGGTGGCGGCACCGGACAGGTGGTATTCGGACAGGGTGGATTGTATCGAGCGAATGAGTTGCTCGCCTATTATGACTTTGATGAAAATACTGGCAACAAGGCATATAACGAGGGTACTTCCGGGGTGTTGAAAGTGGCCACCCTTAGTAATGGTGCGACATGGGCGACTGGTGCAAACGCCAAGTTTGGCGCTTCCGCAGCCTCTTTTCCGACCGGTAGCACTGCCCGCATACTGGTAAGTCCTCAAATTGATTTGGGAGGAACCAATGATGCAGCAAACTTCACTATTTCCACCTGGTTTAAAGATTTACATCCCACCTCAGAGGGCTGGCGCACACTGATGAGAGGTGCTCAGGGAAACCATCATGTGATCATTGAAAATACCAACCGTGTGGGGGTTTTTCATCAATGGCAAGGGAGCTTCAGACCTACTGCCTCCTTTGACCTAACCCCGGCAATGACCACGAATTGGCGCCATTTAATGGCGGTCAGTGGTGGGGGTGTGACCACTTTTTATTTGGATGCGGTTAAAATGGGAACTTCCGACCGCCAGACCGGTAACAATATTTATGCGATAGGTTCTTACACCAATGGAACCCAGAAATTCGCCCAATATTTGGACGATTTTCGGGTATATTCAGCTGTCTTGGGGCAGGCGGATGCTCAAATTCTTTATAATAATGGAAATGGTGATCTTGGACCAACTTCTAGTTTTGTAACCCCCGTGAAGGCAACCGCTGCAAATACGGCGACCCTAAACATTGATTTTCGTTATGGAGGATCCCTTGTGGCGGTAACTGATTTAACCCCGGCGGATTTTCAGGTTGATAATGGAATGGTATCCAGTCTTAACAACACAGGAACCGGCCAATATTCAGTGGTTGTGACCCCTGGATCGTTACGCGGATTTACCAAGGTTACTCTCAAGAACGGTTCCGCTTACGATGCCCAACTCCGGGGAAGCACTCAAGTGGAGCACACCATCGACTTTGTTGAGGCTGTCACCCGCTACAGTGATCTTGAAGCCTGGTGGAAATTTGAGGGCAATTTGA
>MDTB01218817.1_pt1 | contig 14301 bp, 12 predicted proteins | sample 811161 | NCBI WGS metagenome assembly MDTB01 (sample SAMN05326650, study PRJNA326480) | marine metagenome | isolation source: seawater | place: Mediterranean Sea | collected 2009
GGAACTATAATTGCATCATTTCAAGCAAGTGCTGTTTCTTATTTATATTATGCTGATAGAATTTATCAAATAAACTTAGCAATAGCTGGTATTGCTATAGGTGTGGTTATTTTACCTCAGCTTTCTAAGTATATTCAACAAAAAAAACAAAAAAATATTATATTGATCCAAAATAAAGCATTAGAGCTTTGTATGTTTTTGAGCATACCAGCTTCAGCAGCTTTATTAGTTGGGTCTGAAAAAATTATTTCAGCACTTTTTGGATATGGTTCATTTTCAGAAGAAGCATCTTATAATTCTGCCAAAGCACTTTACTATTTCGCTTTGGGCCTCCCTGCTTTTTCTTTAATCAAAGTTTTTTCAACTTTTTTCTTTGCAAATCATGACACAAAAACTCCCTTCTATATTTCTTTTTTGTCAGTGGTATTGAATATTTTAATAAGTGTTTATTATTTTAAAAGCATTGGTTTTATAATTATACCAATAGCTACCACAATCTCTTCATGGTTTAATGGAATATTATTATTTATATTTTTAAATAACAGAAACCTATTTAGATTTAATAGAAATTTTTTTCGTAAATTTTTAAAAATTATTTTTGCTTCAAGTTTTATGGCATTATTTTTCAAATATTTATTAATTATATTTCATAATCAATTATTTTATCAGAACAATTTTAAATCTTTTTATCTAATTTTGTGTGTTTTATTGTCATTAGTCTTCTATTTGTTTATATCACTCTTCATCAAAGCTTTTAAATATCAAGATATTAAATTAAAGTATTAAATTATGAAAAAAAAAATTTTTTCAGGTGTTCAACCGACTGGTAACCTGCATCTTGGTAATTACTTAGGTGCAATAAAAAATTTTGTTGAACTAAATAACAATAAAGAAAATGAATGCATATTTTGTGTTGTTGATCTACATGCAATTACTGTTAGACAAAATCCAAAAGAATTGAGAGAGAATATACGTGAGACAGTTGCCACTTTTGTGGCTGCTGGAATTGATCCAAATAAAAGTATAATTTTCAATCAATCGAGAGTTTCTGCTCATTCGGAAGCAGCTTGGATCCTGAGTTGTGTAGCAAGAGTTGGGTGGATAAATAGGATGACACAATTTAAAGAAAAGGCGGGAAAAGACAAAGAAAAAGCAAGCATTGGTCTTTATTCTTATCCAGTTTTAATGGCTGCCGACATATTATTATATGATGCATCTCATGTGCCCGTTGGAGATGACCAAAAACAACATCTAGAACTTTGTAGAGATATAGCTCAAAAGTTTAATAATGAATTTGAGACTAAGGATTTTTTTGTTGTTCCAGAACCTTTGATACAAAAACAATTTTCCAGGATTATGAGTTTAAAAGACGGTTTAAAAAAAATGAGTAAATCTGAAGTATCTGATCTAAGTAGAATTAATCTAAATGATGACAAGGATCAGATTATAAATAAAATAAAAAAAGCTAAAACTGATACTTTACCAATGCCTTTACAAATTGATGAGTTAGAAAATAGACCTGAAGTAAAAAATTTATTAGGAATCTATTCAAGTCTCTCAGGACTTACTATAGAGCGATGTATTAAAGATTATTCTGGAAAGAATTTTTCATCATTTAAAGAAAATTTAATAGAACTCTTGATTGAAAAAATTGAACCAATATCAAAAAATATTAAAAGATTATTAAATGATAAAAATTATCTAGATAGAATTTTAGATAATGGCTTTAAAAAAGCTGATGAAATAGCCTCAAAAAAGATAGATAAAATTCATAAAATTATAGGTTTTTAAATAAACTCAAATATCAAGTTTAAATTTCTCAATTATTCATTATATATAAGTTATGTTTATTCAGATAGAAGATACACCTAATCCTAATTCACTAAAATTCCTTCCAGGAAAGATTGTCTCAAATAATGGATCCTTTGAAGTGACAGATAAAGATGAATTTAACAACGAATTAATTAGAAGTTTGCTGTCAATAAATGGAGTAGAGGGTATTTTTTTAGGCAAAGATTTTATTTCTGTTAATAAAAATGACAGCACGTCTTGGGAAAATATTAAGCATATAGTAATTTCTCTAATTAATGATTTTTATTTAGATGGAAAAGAATATGTAATTGATAAAAATCTTGAGGAAAACACTGATAATTTAGAAGAAATAGAAAAAAAAAATTATTAAGATTTTAGAGCAAAAAATAAGACCAGCTGTAGCGAAAGATGGAGGAGATATTAAATTTAAGGAATTTAAAAACGGTTTAGTTAAAGTACAGCTTCAAGGGAGTTGCTCGGGCTGTCCAAGTTCTACGATGACTTTAAAACAAGGTGTTCAAAATCTTTTATGTCACTACATACCAGAAGTAAAAGAAGTTGAAGCGATTTAATTTATGAAAAGAAGAATTTATAATTCTAAAAATCAAATTTACAAATTTTTTGATCAGAGAAGTCTAGGATCTATACCAAGAATTTTTCTGAGTTCATTATTAGTAATGTTCTTTTTTTATTCTATTCCAGCATTTATTAGCTTCACAAAGAATAAAAATCTGGAGTTTCAAAATAATTCTAAAGCTGTTTTGGCTTATACTCTAAATAATGGCCCAACTAATAGAAATGGAAAAGACGAAATTTTAAATGAAAAAGATTTATTACTAGATATTTTTAGCTTGAATGATTTAGAAACAGATACTGTCAGGTTAGATGCATCAACTATCAAACAACTTTTTGAAGATACAAATTATACCCTTAAGGATGTGAGAGAGAAAAAATTAGTCAAACCAGTTGCTTTAACTTTATTGCCTAATGAGATTAAAATGATTGAAAGTACAAAAAAAAGGAAAGAATTTTTTATACAAATTGTTTTGCCATTAATTTTAAAAGAAAATAACAATATAAAATTAGATAGAAAAAGATTATTTAAGATTATAAACAAAAGTAATAACTCTAATCTAGAAAAGAAATGGCTTGATAAAAAGTATAAACAGTACGGTATACCTTCAAAGGAATTATCAATTTTAAAAATAAGAATGGACGAGGTTCCTGTTTCATTAGCACTTGCTCAAGCTGCAAAAGAAACTGGATGGGGAACATCTAGATTTGCTTTAGAAGGTAATGCGTTGTTTGGACAATGGACTTGGTCAGGCGAGGGATTAAAACCCAAAGATGCTGATAAGAATGAGGGACACAAAGTTATGAAGTTTAATGTTTTGCAAGCCTCAGTTAGAGCTTATCAGAGAAATATTAATACTCATTCTACCTATAAAGAATTTAGAAAAGAAAGAGCAAAATTGAGAGATAGTGGCAAACCATTAGATAGTTTAATTTTGTCAGAGTTTTTAAATAAATATGCTGAGACAGGAGAAAAGTACGTTGAAGTTCTTCAACAAATTATTAAACAAAATAATCTGAAAGATTTTGACGATGCCAAGTTATTACCATCAAGCGTTGATTTAGAAAGTCTAATTTAATTTTACTGTAAATTGTGTCCCAAACCATCGCCATTTTCCATTATCATTTAAAGAACAGTTTATTCTGCCTCTTCTGGGAACAAACCCCTCTCTAAACTCAATATAAAGTTTTGAACCATCAAGTTTTGTTATTGATTTTTCCCAAACCCCACCTTCATTAGAATAACAATTTATATTTCTCAAATTTTTTTGATCTTTAAAAAATTCTACACTAAATTTTGGAGGATTATTTTCAATTCCTATTTTTTTTTCTTCTGGTTTTAATATTTTATATTCAAGAGGAAAATAATTGATAATTGATTTAAATCTTTTTAACTCACCATACTTTTCATTAATGGGAAATCTTGGTAGTTCAAATTTATCTTTATTTATATCAATAATACCTGAATGCTGGCCAAACGATAGTTTAAAATTTTTAGAAACATAATCTTTCATAAATTTAGAATATTCTCCAAATGGATATGAAAATAATGTTGGAATGTAACCTAAGTTTTTTAAAAATATTTTATTTGCAGTCTCAATATCAGAAATAAATTCTTTATTTGTTTTATCAATTAAATAATCATGCGTATGTGAATGGTGTCCTATAATTGTAAAATTATGTTTTTCAATCTCTTTTATCTGTTCCCAACTCATATAACCATTTTTACCAACAGGCTCTGTTGAAACAAATAAGATGAAGGGGATTTTTTCTTTCCTTAAAATAGGCCATGCTTCTTCATAAAAAGACATAAATCCATCATCTATTGTAATTAAAATTTTCTTATTTTTTCTTGGAATATCAAATTTATTTTCAAAATTTTTTGGATTAAAAAAATCAAATTTTGAATTATTAATTATTTCCAAGTGTTTCTTAAAAATATCAATCTCAATATTTGTTGATGGATATCTATTTTCATTGAAGCGGTGATACATAATTGACACTACTCCTTCATCTTTTGAGTAATATTTGATATTATCTTCATCTGCATTACAATTTAAAATAAATAAAAAAATGAAAATAAATAAACTGATTATAGATGCTTCAGGCGAAAGTATTTTTTTTATGCTCATTAGTAATAACCATATTTATAATGTTACTCATACAAATAGCAAAACTAATTATGAAAAATTAATGATACTATTAAGAGAATTTTTAAATTTTCATAACATCGAAATAAAAGGTATTTCATCAATTTATATTAATAGAGGTCCTGGCAGTTTCGCTGGTATTAGAAATTCTCTTTCATTGGTAAAAGCTATTCATTTAGCTAAAAAAATAGATTATTATTGCTATAGTTTTGAGGATTTTAAACAGATTGGTAAAATAAAATATGAAAATATACCAATTTTATGCGATAAATTTAAAATTAAAAAAAATTTGATCAAACCTATTTATATAAGTTAAAATTAAAAGTTTATGACAGATACAATTGAACAGAAATGCTTGTCTAAGGGTGTTAAATTAACTGATCAGAGAAAAATAATAGTAAAAGTAATATCAGAGTCAAAAGTGGCTTACGGAGAGTCTGATCATCCAGATGTAGATGAATTATATACAAGAGTATCAAAAATTGATTCTAAAATTAGCATTGCAACAGTTTATAGAACTGTAAAACTCCTTGAGGAGGCTGGTATACTTGCAAAACACGATTTTAAAGGTGGCAAGGCAAGATATGAAGCAATGATAGAAAGTCATCATGATCACTTAATAGATGTTAAGACTGGTGAGATAATTGAATTTGTTGATGAAGAAATTGAAAAACTTCAAATTAAAGTAGCTGAAAAATATGGTTATAATTTAGTTGATCATAAATTAGAGCTTTATGGGATAAAAAAAAATCTCAATAAATGAATCAAAAGATTTTTATCAAAACTTTTGGATGTCAGATGAATGAATACGACTCAAATCGTATTTTTGATCTAGTAAAAAAGATCGGTTATGACAAAACAAATGCTTATGAAGAAGCGAATTGTTATGTATTAAATACTTGTCATATTAGAGACAAAGCTAAAGAAAAAGTTTATCACGAGATTGGCAGAGTAAAAAAGATCTTTAAATCAAAAAAAAAACCAATAGTAATTGTTGCAGGCTGTGTAGCTCAAGCGGAGAATCAGGAAATGTTAAAAAGAGAGCCTTATATAGATATGGTAATTGGTCCACAATCATATCATGAGATAAATGATAAAATATTAAACTATATTGAAAAAAAAAAAAAATTAGAGATAACTGAATTTTCAGCTGACTCTAAATTTGATTACTTAAGTAAAATTAAAAATAATTCAGGCAAAATTTCTTCATATCTCACAATTCAAGAGGGTTGTGATAAGTTTTGTCATTTTTGTGTTGTGCCTTACACCAGAGGACCAGAATATTCTAGACCCTTTAAACAAATAATGGATGAGGTAAAAAATCTTGTAGACAATGGAGCAAAAGAATTAATCTTACTTGGTCAAAATGTTAATGCTTACAATGATGGGGGTATTAAGTTATCGAATTTAATAAAAGAAATTGATAAGTTTTCATCAATTGAAAGAATAAGATATTTTACATCTCATCCAAAAGATATGACAGATGATTTGATTGAAGTTTATAAAAGCTCAAAAAAACTAATGCCTTTAGTTCATCTTCCGATTCAAAGCGGATCCAACAAAATCTTAAAGCTTATGAACAGAAAACATACAACCCAAGAGTATTTGGAAATATTTGATAAATTAAAAAAAATTAATCCAAAAATTAAATTTTCAAGCGATTTTATAATCGGTTATCCAGGAGAGAATGATGAAGATTTTCAAGACACATTAAACTTAATAAAAAAAATAAAATTTATTAACTCTTATTCTTTTATTTTCAGTCCAAGACCTGGAACCGTCGCCTTTAATTACAAGTTAGTTGATAAAAAAATATCTAACAAAAGGCTTGAAAAAATACAAAACTACTTATTTGAAAACCAAATCAATATGAATAAATCTCTTGAAAATAAAACCTTGAAAGTTTTGGTTGAAAATTTAACTAGGGATAAAAGTCAAGTTTTTGGGCGATCAGAGTATATGACACCAGTTATTTTTGATGGTAAAAAAGATGATATTGGAAAAATTATGTTGGTAAAAATTGTAAAAAGTAATCGAACCAGTTTATTTGGAGAATTGGTTCCTAAATTGAATCAAAAGGTAGCTTAAAAAAATTGAGTGGTTTAATTAATAAGAACTTAGACTCATCACTTAAATTTGTTTATTCTGATAACAACACTATAAGTGTGATCTTTCATGACAATAGTCTACTTATGGGAGTTGTTGGTGAATTCAACAAAAATTTAAAAAAATTAGAAAAAATTTCAGGATCAAACTTATATTCAAGAGGTAATTCGATATTAATTAAATCTGATGCTCAAAAGAATGAATTAGTTAAAAATGCTATTCAATTTTTAGCTAACCAGTTTATAAATAATGGTAGTCTAGAAGATAAAGATATATTGTCATCTGTAGATAAATTTATGATTAATGAGAAAATTAAAAATAACAATATAACAGATATTATTAAAACTCCAAAAAAATCAATTATTCCAAGATCTGAAAAACAAAAAGAATATGTTAGAGCTTTGAGACAAAGCGAGATAATAATTTCGGCCGGGCCAGCAGGAACAGGAAAAACTTTTTTAGCAGTGGCAGTTGGACTTACAATGCTACTAGAAAAAAAAATTGAAAGAATAATATTATCAAGACCTGCGGTTGAGGCAGGTGAACGTTTAGGGTTTTTACCAGGAGATATGAGAGAAAAAGTAGATCCATATTTAAGACCTTTATATGACTCTCTTTATGACCTTTTTGACTTTGAAAAAATACAAAGGATGATTGAGATTGGGGATATTGAAATAGCACCTCTAGCATTTATGAGAGGCAGAACATTAAAAAATTCTTTTGCAATTTTAGATGAAGCACAGAATGCAACAGATACTCAAATAAAGATGTTTTTAACTCGTATAGGTGAGAATTCAAAAATAGTCGTTAACGGAGATCCGACTCAAATAGATTTACCAAATAAAAGTGCTTCAGGATTAGTTAGATCTAAAAAATTATTGGGACATTTAGATGAAATATCAGTTGTTGATTTTGATCACTCTGATGTTGTTAGACATCCTTTAGTTTCAAAAATAGTAAAAGCTTACTCTAACAATGATTAGTGTTAATGTCTTCTCTGAGGAGAAGGCTTGGTCTAAAAGAATTAGAAATAAGAATTTTTTTTTTAAAAAAATTTGTAGAGCTTTTCCTAAAAAATATAAATTTTTGTCTAAAAAAGTAAGCTTCACACTTTTGCTTTCAAATAATAAGAATATAAAAAAATTAAATAAAAACTTTAGAAACAAAAATAAGTCTACCGATATTTTGTCATTTCCTTTAAATAAAAAAATAAAAATATCAAAAGAAAGCTATTTAGGAGACTTAATTATAAGCTATAACTTTATTAATAAACCAAAATCTCAATCAATAAAATCTTTTAAAAAAAAATTGATTAAAACTTTTATTCATGGTTTTCTTCATTTGTTAAGTTTTGACCATATTAAGGATAAAGATTATAAAAAGATGTTAAAAGAAGAAGATCGAATATATAAATCTGTAAGTTCTAAATTAAATTGATTAAAAAACTTTATATTGAAATAGTATTTTTAATAGCTTTAGGAATTGTTGCCTCTTTTAGTTTAGCTCCTTATAATTTTTTTTTTTTAAATTTTATTTCATTTCCTTTATTTTTTTTATTCTTAGTTAAGAAATCTAAACAAAAAAGTAGCACAAAATTATTCTTTTTTTATGGTTGGTTATTTGGCTTTGGTTTTTTTCTAACTAATTTATATTGGATATCTATTTCTCTCACATTTGACCAAAATTTTAAATTTTTAATTCCTGTAACAGTAATTCTTATACCTGCTTTTTTATCTTTGTTTTATGGTTTGATCTCTTCTTTATTTATAATATTAAAATCAAAAAGCATTATTAGCTCTTTTTTTATTTTTACTTTAATTTTTGGAGTTGTTGAATTTATTAGAGGTTCAGTTTTAACAGGTTTTCCCTGGAACCTGATTGCTTATAGTTTTGTAAGTCAATTAGAATTATTGAGCATTACCAGTATAATAGGAACATATGGGTTTAATTTATTTTGCATTTCTTTATTTACAAGTCCAGCTTTAATATTTTTAAAAAAATCAAAAAAAGAAATTGGAGTTTTTACTCTTTTTTTAATTATTTTTACATCCTTTTACTTACACGGTTATTTTTATAAACAAAGTTTTTATAAGGCAGAAAGCCAAGTATATGAATATAAATTAAGAGTTATAGGATCAAATATTACTATAGATAGATTTTATAATAGCATAGACTCTCTTTTGATTATTAAGGATTTGATCAAATTAAGTAATCCAAAAGAAAATGAAAAGACTATTTTTATATGGCCTGAGGGTGTGATGTCTAACATTTCACAAAAAGAATTTAATGATTATAAGTCTTTAATAAACCAAAGGTTTAATAAAAATCATTTATTAATTATAGGAACTAACAATCAATATATAAATGATGGTTCTGTAGACTATTTTAATTCACTATCGATATACGATCATAAATTAAATTTATTAGAATCTTATAATAAAATTAATTTGGTACCATTTGGTGAATTTTTACCACTAGAAAATGTTCTGAAGAGTGTTGGTCTAAAAACATTAACAAATAACTACCAATCTTTCTCAAGAGGTGACTCAAGAGAAATAATTGAAATAAAAAAGAAAAACTTTTCTTTGAAAATTTTACCATTAATTTGTTATGAGATAATTTATTCAGGAAAGTTATTTGATAATCCAAATTTTGATTTAATAATTAATATTTCCGAAGATGGTTGGTTTGGTAAATCAATTGGTCCGAAACAACATTTTGATCATAGTATCTTTAGAGCAATAGAAAGTGGAAAATATGTTATTCGTTCAGCTAATAATGGTATAGCTGCAATAACAAACCCATTAGGGATTGTTGAGAAAAGTATGAACTTTGGTCAATCGGGATATGTAGAGCTTAATGAAACTAAGAAAATACAACCAACAATATTTTCAAAATATGGAAACAAAATTTTTGGATTATTAATTTTAATGTATATTTTTTTAATAATTTCCATTAATAAATTTATAAATGAGTAATCTAAAAAATTATCTTTTTACAAGCGAATCTGTGTCCGAAGGTCATCCTGATAAAGTTTCGGATAGAATTTCGGATATGGTTGTAGATAATTATCTTTCTAGAGATCCATTTTCAAGAGTTGCATGCGAAACACTTACTACTACTAATAAAGTTGTTTTAGCTGGAGAAGTTAGAGGTCCTGAAATTAAGAAGGCGGAGTTGATAGAGAATGTAAGAAATTGTATTAAAGATATTGGATATGACCAAGAGGGTTTTACTTGGAAAGAAGCAACAAAAATTGAAAGTCATCTACACTCTCAGTCAGCTGATATAGCAATGGGAGTAGACTCATTTGGAAATAAAGACGAAGGAGCAGGTGATCAGGGTATCATGTTTGGGTATGCGTGTGATGAAACTGAGGTTTTAATGCCGGCACCAATTCATTATTCCCATAAAATATTAAAATTAATGGCTGAAGATAGAAAGTCTGGAAAACTAAAGAGTATTGAGCCAGATTCTAAAAGTCAAGTTACTTTTGAATATATTGATGGTAAACCAACTAGAGTTAAATCTGTCGTAATCTCTTCTCAACATTCGGCAGATGTAAATCAATCCCAAGTAAAAGATTTATTAAGACCTTACATGTTAAGATCTATTCCTGAGAATTTCTTAAAGGATTTCAAAGAAGATGAATTTTATGTTAATCCTACTGGGAATTTTGTAATTGGTGGTCCAGATGGAGATTGTGGATTAACTGGAAGGAAAATAATTGTTGACACTTATGGTGGAGCTGCACCTCATGGAGGTGGAGCGTTTTCAGGAAAAGATCCGACTAAAGTAGATCGGTCAGCAGCTTATGCTGCGAGATATATTGCAAAAAATATTGTTGCTTCAAAAGTTACTAATAAGTGTTTAATTCAACTTGCTTATGCAATTGGTGTTTCCAAACCTTTATCTATTTATGTTGATCTGTTTGATAATGATTTTGATAAGAACAAATTTGTTACAGATAAAATTAAAGATAATTTTGATTTAAGTCCTAGAGGAATTAGAGAACTACTTGATTTAAATAAGCCAATATATGAAAAAACATCTGCTTATGGTCATTTTGGAAGAATACCAGATAATAGTGGCTCATTTTCATGGGAAAAAACTGACAAATTAGATGTATTTTCTGAATAGTTTCAGTTGAATTAAGGACAAACTTTACTATATTGCACATACATTGTTGAAGTATCAAAATGGGCCTAAGCCCATTTTTTTTTGGAGTAAATGAAAACATGTTAAATAAAAGAGCTGATAAGTTAGAACTATTAAGAATAGCCGAAGCTGTAGCATTAGAAAAATCTATAGATAAAGAGTTAATAATTAATTCAATGGAAACTGGAATAGCTAAAGCAGCAAAATCAAAATTTGGGCAAGATAACGAAATAAAGGTTTTAATTAACAGAGATAATGGTGATATTGAAATTTTTAGAAAATTAGTAATAACGGAGAAACCTGAAAATTCTAATACTGAAATAAAATTAGAGGATGCAATTAATTTAAATGAAACTAATAAAGATAAAAAAATTGGTGACGAAGTTTTACAGCCATTACCCTCAATAGATTTTGGAAGAATAGCTGCGCAAACTGCAAAACAGGTTATTAATTTTAATGTGAGAGAAGCTGAGCGAGAAAGACAATTTAATGACTTTATAGATAAAAAAGATTCGATTTTAAGTGGTATTGTTAAAAGATTAGAATTTGGGAATGTAATAGTTGATCTGGGAAGAACAGAGGCAATTATTCAAAAAAATGAATTAATTCCTAGGGAAAATATCAAAGCAGGCGATAGGATAAAAGCATATTGTTATGACGTAAGAAGAGAACCTCGAGGTCAACAGATTTTTTTATCAAGAGCTCACCCTAAGTTTATGGAAAAGCTTTTTGTTCAAGAGGTTCCTGAAATTTATGATGGATTAATTGAGATCAAATCTGCATCTAGAGATCCAGGCAGTAGAGCAAAAATTTGTGTAAAGGCAGTCGACACTTCATTAGATCCAGTTGGAGCTTGTGTTGGAATGAGAGGCTCAAGAGTCCAAGCAGTTGTAAATGAACTTCAAGGTGAAAAAATAGATATTGTTAATTGGTCAGAGGATCCTGCAATTTTAGTTTCAAACGCACTATCCCCAGCTGAGGTTCAAAGAGTCAATGTAGATTCAGAGAGAAAAAAACTTGATGTTATTCTTACAGAAGAAAATCTTAGTAAAGCAATTGGGAGAAGAGGACAGAATGTAAGACTTGCGACTAAATTGTTAAACTATGAAATTAATATAATGACTGATGCAGAAGACTCAGAAAGACGACAGTTGGAATTTAAAGAAAAAACTGAAAATTTTGTTAAAAATTTAGAACTAGACGAAACTCTGGGACAGCTCCTTGTGGCAGAGGGATTTTCATCTATTGACGACATTAAAGACAGCTCAGCTGATAGTTTAATGAAAATAGAAGGTATCGAAGAAGATACTGCTAAAGCCCTAATAGAAAGAGCAAAAGAATTCCATCAAAAAGATCAAGAGGACATTTCTCAAAAAATAAAAGAGCTTGGTCTTGAAGACACATTAATAAATTTAAAAGGCTTAACACCCGGAATGTTAGTTACGTTAGGAGAACAAAAAATATTAAAACTGGAGGATTTTGCTGATCTAGCTTCAGATGAACTAACAGGAGGGTACGATATAGTTAAAGGTGAGAGAGTAAAGATACAGGGGTATCTTGAAGATTTTGCTTTATCAAAAGAAGAGTCGGATGAACTAATTATGTCTGCAAGAAACATTGTATACAAAGATTGAGTGATGATTTATGGAAAAAAAAACAAAATTAACAATATCTGGCTCTGCAAAAAAAACTATTAAGAATATTGAAATAGCTAAAACTCAAAATAAAAATTCTGTAGTAATTGAAAAACAATCAAATAAATTTCAAGGAAGAACAGGATCATTCAAGCATAGTTTAGTTAAACCAAAAAAAACCTCAGGATTTAATAGGGGATCCTTGTCGAAACAATCTTTTAACAATAAATTACCTCCAATAACCAACGATTTTGAGAGAAGAAAGTTAGCAGAACAGAGAGCCACTAAAAGACTTAAAGGAGATAATGAAAGTAAAGATAAAAAAATTCTAAAGGCTGGAACAAAAAAAAGAGAATTAAAGTTAACAGTTTCAAGAGCTTTAAGTGATGAAATTGAAGCAAGGGAAAGAAGCTTGGCTTCTGTAAAAAGAGCAAGACTAAAAGAAATTAAAAATTCAACTAAAACTGAAGAGAAAGATAATTTAAAGCCAATAAAAAGAGATATAAATATCCCAGAGGCAATTACAGTTAGGGAACTAGCTAATAGAATGGCCGAACAATCGAGTAATGTAATAAAATATCTATTTGGCATGGGTGTAACAGTAACTATCAATCAAACTTTAGCGGCAGATACTGCAGAATTTCTGGTAAGGGAGTTTGGTCATAATCCAATTAGAGGAGAAAAAGCTGAGGAGATTATTCAAAAAATTAAAGCTTCAAGAGCAGAAAATTTGAAGAATAGACCCCCAATTGTTACAGTGATGGGTCATGTTGATCACGGTAAAACCTCAGTACTTGATGTTTTAAGAAGTGCTAATGTAGTTTCAGGAGAATTTGGGGGCATAACTCAACATATAGGTGCTTATCAGATAGAAAGTCAGTCAAACAAATTAACATTTATTGATACTCCAGGTCACGCTGCTTTTACTGAAATGAGAGCAAGAGGGTCAAAACTTACCGATGTAGTAGTTTTAGTTGTCGCTGCTGATGATGGAGTTAAACCTCAAACAGTAGAGTCAATTAAACATGCTAAGGCTGCAAATGTTCCAATTGTTGTTGCTATAAATAAATGTGATTTACCAGAGGCAGATCCTAAAAAAATTAAGAATCAATTATTAGAACACGAATTAATTGCTGAAGATTTATCAGGCGATACGTTAATGGTAGAAATATCCGCAAAAACAAAATTGAATTTAGATAAATTAGTTGAAGCTATTATTCTTCAAGCTGAAATTTTAGATCTAAAAACAGATTATGAGTCTAAGGCGACGGGAATAGTTTTGGAGTCTAAAATTGATATTGGAAGAGGACCAGTGGCAACAATAATTGTAACCACAGGGACTCTTAAAAAAGGAGATTTTTTTGTTAGCGGATTAAAATGGGGAAAGGTAAGGGCAATTATTGATGATAAAGGAAAAAATATAAGTGCTGCTTCTCCATCTACACCTGTAGAAATATTAGGTATCAATGGTGCTGCTAAAGCAGGAGATGATTTTATTGTTCTAGATAACGAAAAAGAAGCGAAATCATTAAGTGAAAACAGAGCTCAAGAAAGTAAGGAGGGGAAAAACCCTCTATCATTTGCGACTCAAGAGTCTGCTTTTTCAGATAAGTCTATAGAAGAATTAAATTTGATTATAAAATCTGACGTTCACGGTTCATCAGAAGCAATTAAAAATGCAATAAGCCAAATTAAGCACGACGAAGTTAAACCAAAAATAATTTTATCGGACATTGGAATGGTGACAGAGACCGATGTTACTTTAGCAAAAGCATCAAATGCGGTTTTGATTGCTTTTAATGTTAAACCAAGTAAAGAAGCAAAAAAACTTGCAGAGAATGAAAATATAAAAATTTCTTCTTATAATA
>MDTB01053479.1_pt1 | contig 14299 bp, 20 predicted proteins | sample 811161 | NCBI WGS metagenome assembly MDTB01 (sample SAMN05326650, study PRJNA326480) | marine metagenome | isolation source: seawater | place: Mediterranean Sea | collected 2009
AGAAGCACAAGGTTCAGTTTTAACTAATAAATATGCTGAAGGTTATCCTTCAAAAAGATATTACGGTGGATGTGAACACGTAGATGTTTCTGAGAATTTAGCTATTGAACGTGCAAAAAAACTTTTTGATTGTAAGTTTGCAAATGTACAACCACACTCTGGTGCTCAAGCAAATGGTGCAGTTTATTTGGCGCTCTTAAAACCAGGTGATACTACATTAGCGATGAGTTTAAATTCCGGTGGTCATTTAACTCATGGAGCAAAACCTGCTCAATCAGGTAAATGGTTTAATGCACTTCATTATGAGGTTGATAAGGAAACTGGCTTAATTGATTATAATGCTGTCGAAAAACTTGCAATAGAAAATAAACCTAAACTTATAATAGCGGGAGGTAGTGCATACTCAAGAATAATTGATTTTAAGAAATTTAGAGAAATTTGTGATAAAGTTGGAGCATATCTATTGGTTGATATGGCGCATTTATCTGGATTAGTTGCCGGAGGTGCTTATCCTAATCCTACTAAATATGCTGATGTTGTAACTTCTACAACACATAAAGTATTAAGAGGACCAAGAGGTGGGATCATTCTAACAAATAACGAGGATTTAGCTAAAAAATTTAATAGCGCAATATTTCCTGGTTTACAGGGTGGACCATTAATGCATGTAATTGCAGCAAAAGCAGTTTGTTTCAAAGAAGCTCTGTCAGATGAATTTAAAAAATATACAAAAAATGTAATTAAAAATGCAAAAGTTTTATCTGAGAGATTATCTAAAAAAGGTTTTAAAATTTTCTCTGGAGGAACAGATACGCATCTAATGCTACTTGATTTAAGATCATTTAAAGTTACTGGAAAAGATGCTCAAGCCTCATTAGGAAGAGCCAACATAACCTGCAATAAAAACGGAATTCCATTTGATACAGAAAGTCCATTTATAACTTCAGGAATTAGATTAGGCACACCCGCTTGTACTACAAGAGGCTTTAGAGAAGAGGAATTTGAACTAGTTGCAGATTTAATTTATAAAGTAATTAAAGGTTTAAGTGAGAATAAATCAGATAATTCAATAATAGAAAACGAAGTAAAAAAAGAAATCATTGATCTTTGTTCTTCTTTTCCTATATATGGAAACTAAATTAATTTATGCTTTGTCCATTTTGTAGAGAAAAAGATACATCTGTAGTTGACTCAAGGCCAACCGAAGACGGCACAGCTATAAGAAGAAGAAGACTTTGTGGTTGTGAAAGAAAAGAAAGATTTACAACTTTTGAACGTGTCCAATTTCAAGAACTTACTGTAATAAAAGGGAATGGTAAAAGAGAACCTTTTGATAGAGATAAAATTTCAAAATCTATAAGAATAGCCACCAGAAAAAGACCAATTGACTCTGAAACTATAGAAAAATTTATCTCAAAAATTGTGAGAAATCTTGAAGGTCTTGGAGAAAGTGAAATACCCACGCCTACTATTGGAAAGTTTATTATGGAAGGCCTGTCTTCATTAGACAAAGTTGCTTACGTTCGTTTTGCTTCAGTTTATAAAAATTTTAAAGAGGCAAAAGATTTTGAACAGTTTGTAGGCAATTTAGATGAAAAAAAATCATAATTTTTTTTTAGACATTGCTTTTCATTTAGCACAAAAAAATCTTGGGCAAACAGGTTTAAATCCATCTGTAGGAACGGTTGTTGTAAAAGACGACTCAATTATTTCATCTGGGGTCACTTCAATCAATGGCAGACCCCATGCAGAATATAATGCTTTAAATAAAATTAAAAATATAAAGGGCTCAACTTTATATACTTCTTTAGAACCTTGTACACATCAAGGAATAACACCTCCATGCACTAATATTATTGTAAAAAAAAAAATTAAAGAGGTTTTTTATGGGTTTGAAGACCCCGATCTAAGAACATTTAGAAAAGCTAAAAAAATTTTAAAAAAAAAGGGAGTTAAAATTAAATTTATAAAATCAAAAAAATATGAAAGTTTTTATAAAAGCTATCTAATAAATAGAAAATTGGAAATTCCATTTATTTCAGCTAAAATAGCTATTTCAAATGATTACTTTACAATAAATAAGAAAAAAAAATGGATAACTAATATTTATTCTAGGAAAATTACTCACTTACTTAGATCACAACATGACGGCATACTTTCAACCTCACAAAGTATTAACATCGATAATTCTTTACTTAATTGTAGAATAGAAGGTTTAGATAACTTTAAACCTAATTTGTTTATAGTCGATTTAAATTTAAAACTAAAAAAGAATTTATTATTAAATAAACTTTTGAAAAAAAGAAGAACTTTTTTAATAACAAATATAAAAAATAAAAAAAAATCGTATATGTTTAAAAAAAAAGGTTTTAAGATAATATTTGTGAATGACCTAAAAAATAAAAAGGATTTTTATCAATTATTTAAGAGAATTTATAAAATGGGTTACTCAAGAATTTTTATAGAAAGTGGTCTAACTTTTATTAATACTTTATTAAAAAATGAGCTAATTAACGACATGTATATCTTTAAAAATATCAACAATTTGTATAAAAATGGAAAAAATAATGACTCTATTAAATATCTAAAAAGTATTTCGTCTAAGCCAATTTCAATTAATTTAAATAATGATAAACTTTATAAGAAGGAATTTTATAATGTTTAATGGCATAATTTATAACACAGGAAAAATATTCAGTATTAATAAATCTAAAAATAGTTTAGTTATTGGTATTAAATCAAATCTTAGATTTAATTTACGAGAAATTGGATCGTCTGTTTGTTGTGATGGGGTTTGTCTTACATTAATTAAGATAAGAAAAGATGTTATTTTTTTTTATATTTCTAATGAAACTTTAAGTCGTTCTAATTTTAAATCATTAAAGATAAATCAAATTATTAATCTAGAGAAATCAATTTCTTATGGACAAAAGATATCAGGTCATTTTACCCAAGGTCATGTAGATTCCATAGCAGAAATTAAAAATGTACGCATTGTTGAAAACACTTGGGTAGTAAGTCTTCAATTTTTGAATAAAAATAACAATAAGTTGTTAGTAGAAAAAGCATCAATATCTATTAATGGTGTTTCATTAACTATATCAAAAGTAATTAAAAGTTATTTTGAAATAAATATAATTCCACATACTATAAAACTTACGAATTTAAAGAATTTAAAAAATAAAAAATTAGTTAATGTTGAAATAGATATATTTAGCAAATATATTCAAAAATACTCTCAGTAAATGCCGATTAATAAATTTTCTAAAATATCTTCAATAATTCAAGATGCTAAAAAAGGTAGAATGTTTATTTTAGTAGACGATAAAAATAGAGAAAATGAGGGTGATTTAATTATGCCTGGTTCTAAATGTAATTCTAAAAGTATTAATTTCATGGCTAAACATGGAAGAGGTTTAATTTGTTTAGCATTAACTAAAAAACAAATTGATAATTTAAAATTACCGCTTATGTCTCCTAATAATAAATCAAGAATGCAGACTGCTTTTACAATTTCAATTGAAGCTAAAAAAGGAATTACTACTGGTATCTCTGCACAGGATAGAGCTAAAACAATAAAGGCAGCTATAAATCCAAAAGTAAAAAAAAATGATATTGTTTCTCCTGGTCATGTATTTCCTTTAGTAGCAAGAAACGGCGGTGTTTTAGAAAGAGCTGGACATACAGAAGCATCTGTCGATATTTCAAAATTGTCCAATCTCAACCCTAGTTCAGTAATTTGTGAGGTTATGAACGAAGATGGTAGAATGGCAAGATTAAATGATCTTTTTAAATTTTCAAAGAAACATAAAATCAAGTTAGCCTCTATTGAAGACTTAATATCTTATCGTTTAAAATATGAAAAATTGATTATTAGACTTGCCTCAAAAACGGTCTACATGAATAAGCAAATTAAAATAAATATCTATAATTTTAAGAATAAGTTGGAAAATAATATTAATTTTGTAATTACTAGAGGTATTATGGGTCAAAGAAAATCTATACCTGTGCGAGTAATTTCTACAAAAGTTACTAGAAAGAATATTTTGAAAAATATAAAAGTAAAAAGATCTCTAAAAACTTTATCAAAATTCAAAAATTATCTATTGTTAATAATAAATAATAATAATGTCTCGAATAATAAAAGTATTAATACTTTAAGATATTATGGTATAGGAGCTCAAATAATTAAAGACCTAAAAGTTAAAAATATGATATTGCTTTCAAGAACAAAGAAAAAGATTATTGGTCTTGAAGGTTTTGGTTTAAAAATTAAAAAACAAATAATTATAAAATGAAGAAAATTTTAATTATCAATTCAAATTACTACAAAGGTATATCTAGCAATCTTGTTGATAATGCAAAAAAAGTTTTATTAAATAAAAAATTTAAAGTAAGTATTTATAATATACCCGGTGCATTTGAGATTCCTATAGCAATAAGGAAAAATATTAATAAATTTGATGGTTTTGTTGCTCTAGGATGTGTTATAAAAGGTAAAACACCTCATTTCGATTTGTTATGTTCATCATTATTTAATTCAATTTTGAGTCTAGAAATAAATTTTAATAAACCAATTGGAAACGGTGTTATAACAGCTTTCAATCTAAACCAAGCTAAACAAAGAAGTAGAAAAACTAATTCAAACAAACCTAACAAAGGGTCAGAAGCAGCTATTGCTGTTATATCTATTTTAAAAAATGGACCCAAAAAAATTTAAAGACAACTCACCACGAATAAAGATAATTCAAAAATTGTATAATTCTATGATGAATCCAGATGCAAAAATTGATTATCCTAACAGTCAATATAAAAAGTTTATAAAAGATGTTGTTGGTGGGACTTTAGAAAGATCAGATTTAATTGAAGAAGTTATTACTTCAAATCTATCTAACGACATAAATTTACTTAAAACTGATAAGTTACTCAAAATTATATTATTTGCTGCAATTTTTGAGCTTATGTTTAAGCATAATATACCAAAAAAAGTCGTTATAAATGAGTATTTAGTTGTTTCTGAATTTTTTTTAGAAAAAATACAAATTGGATATCTAAACGCAATATTAGATAAAATAGCTAAAGTATTAAGAAAATAGTAGTAAAAATATTTTATTTTAATCAAGTTTAGCTTGCCTTTTTCATATTAATTTGGCATTTATGCGCTTTATAATGTCTGAATATTTAGAATTACTTTATTTAATATCTTTTACTGGAATCTTAGCTGTAGCTTATAGTTATCTACTATCTGGACAGATAATTTCAGCTAATGCAGGTAATGCAAAAATGCAAGAAATTGCTGAAGCAATACAAGTTGGTGCTAAAGCTTATTTGAACAGGCAATATAAAACGATCGCTGTGGTAGGAATAATAGTTTTAGCTATCGTAACTTATTTTTTTAGCTACCTTGTTGGTATAGGATATTTTATCGGAGCATTTTTATCCGGTGTCGCTGGTTATGTTGGTATGCTTATTTCTGTAAAAGCAAATGTGCGTACTGCAGAAGCAGCAAGAAAAAGCTTACAATCAGGTTTAACTATAGCTTTCAAATCTGGAGCTATTACAGGTTTATTAGTTGCGGGATTAGCATTATTATCTATTACAATTTATTACATTATTCTTGTTTCATTAAACGTAGAAAATAGAGAAATTATTAATTCATTAGTAGCTTTAGGTTTTGGTGCCTCACTTATTTCAATTTTTGCAAGACTCGGTGGTGGAATATTTACTAAAGGTGCTGACGTAGGTGCAGATTTAGTTGGAAAAGTTGAAGCTGGAATTCCTGAGGATGATCCTAGAAATCCTGCAGTTATTGCCGATAATGTTGGTGACAATGTAGGTGATTGCGCTGGTATGGCAGCAGACTTATTCGAAACGTATGCTGTAACAATTGTAGCAACAATGGTTCTTTCATCTATTTTCTTTCCTAATGATTATAATCTAATGATATTTCCTTTGGCTATTGGAGGTGCTTGCATAATAACTTCAATTATAGGTACTTGGTTTGTGAAATTAGGTAAAAGTAAAAATATTATGGGTGCATTATATAAAGGTTTTATAGTCACAGCCATTACATCTCTTCTGATACTTTACCCTGTAACAAATTCAATTGTTGGATTTACTGAAAGTTATAGTAATAATGCAAAAACATTTAACGGCTTTGATTTATATATTTGTGGTGTTGTAGGTTTTATTATTACAGGATTATTAATTTGGATTACAGAATACTATACTGGAACTAACTATAGACCAGTAAAATCAGTTGCTCGATCTTCAACAACAGGACATGGAACTAATGTAATTCAAGGTTTAGCTATATCAATGGAAGCAACTGCTATACCCGCTTTAATTATAGTTGCAGGAATTTTATATACTAATGAGTTAGCGGGACTATATGGTATTGCCATATCAGTAACATCAATGTTAGCACTTACTGGTATGGTTGTCGCGCTTGACGCCTACGGTCCAGTCACGGATAATGCTGGCGGTATTGCAGAAATGGCTAAACTGCCAAAAAATGTTCGTAAAACTACTGACGCACTAGACGCAGTAGGAAATACAACTAAGGCAGTTACTAAAGGTTATGCAATTGGTTCTGCTGGTTTAGGAGCGCTTGTTTTATTTGCGGCGTACACTGAAGATATTAAATATTTCTCTACTGTTAAAGGGTCTGCTTTAGAAGGGGTTATCGTAACATTTGATTTATCAAACCCTTTCGTTGTTGCAGGCTTATTAATTGGAGGTATGTTACCTTATTTATTTGGTTCAATGGGAATGCAAGCTGTAGGTAGAGCAGGTGGAGCAGTGGTTATCGAAGTAAGAAGACAATTTAAAAAAATACCGGGAATAATGAAAGGTAAACGAAAACCAGATTATGGTAAATTAGTTGATCTTTTAACAAAAGCAGCGATTAAAGAGATGATTATCCCGTCTCTTTTACCTGTTTTGTCTCCAGTTATACTTTATTACATAATCTTGCAAATAGGTGGCATGGAAGCCGCATTGTCGTCTTTAGGCGCCATGTTATTAGGCGTAATTATCACAGGATTATTCGTTGCTGTATCAATGACCGCAGGTGGAGGAGCATGGGATAATGCGAAGAAATATATCGAGGATGGTAATTTTGGTGGAAAGGGATCTGAGGCGCACAAGTCTGCCGTAACAGGTGATACAGTTGGTGATCCATATAAAGATACAGCTGGTCCAGCCGTAAACCCAATGATTAAAATTACGAATATTGTTGCTCTTTTATTATTAGCGGTAATAGCTCACTAATTTTTTAAAAATCTTAAGCTATTTTTTATACATTTTTTTTCTCAAACTTTCTAAAAACTTTTCAGCAAAACTTCGTTGTGTAAGAGAATTATCAGTAGAGTCTTGAGAAAATTTTAACTTATTTTTAGAAGATTTATCTATAAAATTTTTTTCTTTGAGTACTCCATATTTATCAAAAGTTAAAACTAAAACATTATTTGTTTTTAAAACATTTTGACCAAGTTTTATAAATTCACCTTTAGTTAACACTCTTTCAACATAAATCCATTCTTGATTATTGTTGATTGATTTAAAATGAGGATTACCTATAACTCTTATCGCGTCATTTTTGTTAGATTGATTTAGGGTTAGTTTATTTGCTCTATTTTCAAGATATAAAATACCATGATTTTTTGTAGGTTCTTGTAATTTGCAACCATTTAAAATAAATAAAGAAATAAGAATTAAAAAAAATGTATGATTTTTAAAGAGGCTAAACATAATAATCATTTGTATAATATACTATTGAGTTTATCTAGAAATATTTTCTTTTATAAAGAAATCAATCTCCCGGATTCATACGAAACTAGAATTTATCTTATGTTTTTCCATTTTTCTATTTTAATGATAATATTCAAAAACAAGGGTAAAAAATTTGATCAAAAGCAATATGATCACCTTTTCAATAATATAGAAAATAACCTTAGAGAACTTGGGTTCGGAGATATTGCGGTAAACAAAAAAATGAAAGACTTAAATAAAATCCTTTACGATATTTTATTAAAAATTAAACCCAATTTTAAAGAGAGAAATACAGTAAATTTTAATCAACTTATATTTACTAAATATTTTGATGAATTGAATGGTCATGATAACATAAAGTATATAGAAATGAAGAATTATTTTTCTAATTTCTATAATTATTGCTCAAAACTTTCACTTGATAATATTTTAAAAGAAGTTATAAACTTTAAAAACTATGGCAGTTCCTAAAAGAAAAACATCTACTTCAAAGAAAAAGATGAGAAGATCACATCACAAGCTTTCTTCTGTGAATATAATTGAAGACAAAAAATCAGGTGAATATAAATTATCTCATCATATTGACCTTAAATCCGGTTACTATAACGGTAAAAAAATTCTAGATATCTAAGTTCCTTTTATGTTAAAAAAAATTTCCATTGCTATTGATGCGATGGGTGGTGACAATTCCCCTGATAAAACTATCGAAGGTATTAAGATATTTTTAGATAAATATAAAAATCGAAACGATTATATTTTAAATATATTTGGTAATATTGACGAAATTAATTCAAAATTAAATAAATATAGTATCAAAAAAGATAATATTACTGTTTTTGAATCTAAAAAGACCGTTTCAGATAAAGAAACTCCAATTACAGCTATAAAAAATTCTAAAAATACTAGTATGTGGGATTGTATTCATCACCAATTAGAAGGAAAATCAGATATAAGTTTATCCGCAGGCAATACAGGAGTTCTATTAGTTATATCAAGAATGATTTTAAAAATGATGAATGAAGTAAGTAAACCTGCTTTAGCAGGTCTATGGCCAAACCAAAATAGCACCAATGTAGTTTTAGATTTAGGTGCTAATATAGAGTGTAATGATCAAAATCTTGTAGACTTTGCTGAACTTGGGTCAGCTTTATATAAATCGTTGTTTCCGGATGAAAAACCAAAAGTTTCACTTTTAAATATTGGATCAGAGGAAATAAAAGGAACAGATATTCTTAAAACTGCTTCCAAAAGACTACGAAGTTTATCAAGTGAAGATAATTTTATTTACAAAGGCTATATTGAAGGAAATGATATAATGAGTGGCGAATCAAATATAATTGTAACAGATGGTTTTACAGGTAATATTGCATTAAAAACTGCAGAAGGTACAGCAAAATTTATAATTAATAATCTCAAAAGTTCACTTACGGAAAATTTGATAACAAAAATATCTCTAATTTTTTCTTACTTTTCTTTAAAAAGATTTAAAGAAAAATTAGACCCGAGAAAATATAATGGCGCTATTTTTCTAGGTTTAAATGGTCCTGTGGTTAAAAGTCATGGCGGTATTGATGCAATAGGTTTCTATCACTCTATAGATTTATGTTATAAGATTGTTAAAGGTAATCTTATGGAACAGATCAAAAAAAATCTTAACCATTCTAAAAGTGCAAAAATATAATTTAAAGAAAATAAACATAATTAAAAATTTAAGTTCTAGAACGGGATTTTCCGAGAGTTTTTCTAAAAAAATTGTAAATGACCTAATTCTACTAATAGTTCATAATATTAAATTAGGTAGTTTAAACTTAAAAAATTTTGGTACTTTTCATATAGTGAATAAAAAGGAGAGACGAGGACGAAATCCAAAAACTAAAGAGATTTTTCTTATTTCTTCAAGGAAATCTGTGATTTTTAAACCTTCCAAAAAAATAGTAAATACACTTAACAAATTCATATGAATAAATTGTTTAATATTTCTGAAGCTTCTAAGAAGGTTAATTTAGTTGATCCTGTAACTAAGAAACCGCTCAATTACGTTTTAAGATATTGGGAAAAAGAATTTAAACAAATAAAACCAAAAAAAATTAATAAAAGAAGATATTACTCAAAGAGCCAGCTGGAGACTATTAAAATGATAAAGTTTTTACTCAAAAACAAAGGTATGACCATATCTGGTGTAAAAAATATATTAAAGTTAAGTATAAATAGTCTTGACGATCTTAACCAGCATGGTTTAAAACACGATTACTATAAAGAATTTATTAAGGAAAAAAGTAAGTTAATTATAGAAAAAATAAATAAAGTAAAAAATTATGGCAAAAAAAACTCATCTTAAAGTTCGTATGGTTCCTGAAAGCAACCCAAATAGTAAATTTATTTACTATGCAAAAAAACCTACAAAAGGTGAAAAGGCTAAAGACAAGCTTAAATTAAAGAAATATAATCCTAACACAAGAAAACATGAGTTTTTTGTTGAAAAAAAACTTCCACCACATAGTAAATAATTATTTTTTATCGAAATTTCTAAACTCGTAATCAATAAAGGCTTTTATCATTGCACTCCAGATTTTATGAGTAATTCTAGGATCTATATTTTTCTTTTTAGATTTTTTAGAAATTGATTTAAGTATTACTGCTATTCTTTTTTTATCAATTATTTCTTTTTTAAATCTTTTATTTTTGATAACTATATCAATAAGCCTTGTTCTTTTTCTTATTATATTCAAAAGGCTACTATCTAACTTATCTAATTCTTTTCTTATTTTAAGTATTTTCTTATTCTTCATAGCGACAATTAACAAATTAAAATTTTTTAGAATAGATATATATTATAATTAATGAGTACAGACGAGAAGAAAATTAATAGACTATTTCTATACTGGTTGTTTACGTCGTTAACGCTAGTTTTCTCAATAATTGTAGTCGGTGGTTATACTAGATTAACTGGATCAGGTCTATCAATTACTGAGTGGGAATTATTTTCCGGATTATTACCACCTCTGAATAATGATTCATGGAATAGATATTTTGATGCATATAAAAAAATTCCTCAATACAAATTGATTAATTTTGACATGACACTAAAAGAATTTAAAATTATTTATTACTGGGAATATGCACATAGATTTCTTGCAAGAATAATTGGTTTATTTTTTTTAATTCCTTTAATATATTTTTATTTTACAAAAAAAATTAATATTAAATATATCAAAATATGTTGTTTAATATTCATAATGATTACTATTCAAGGAATAATAGGCTGGTATATGGTTAAAAGTGGTTTAGTTAACGATGTAAGTGTAAGCCATTACAGACTTTCAATTCATTTAGCATCGGCCGTTTTGATAATTTCAACTATCTTTTGGTTATTTAAAAATGCTTCTTCTAAAAAAAATAAAAACTTTTTTAAATTTAATTTGTTTAATATACCGTTCTTATTTTTGATTTTAATAATATTTATTCAAATAATAATGGGTGCTTTTGTTTCAGGTTTAAAGGCAGGTCAAATTTATCAAACATGGCCTTTAATGGGAAACACGTATTTCCCAAATGATTTAATAATTAATAATTTAAGTGAAATATTAAAGTTTGATAGTCATTCATTAGTTCAATTTTATCATCGTAATTTAGCGTATTTATTAATTATTTATTCATTTCTATTAACCATCCATATTTACCAAAATAAAATATTAAAGCTATATCGGCCATTAATGATATTTTTATTTATTTTGTTATTACAAATAATATTGGGAATTTATACTTTAATAAGCGGACTAAATATTTTTTTAGCTTCTATGCATCAAATTTCGGGTGTGTTGTTAGTTTTTAGCGCATTAAATCTGTATTTTTTAAGAGCAAAATAAATTGACTTTATAACTCTTTCTTTGTATCTATCGCCAACATCATGACACCTTTTATTAAAAAAAAAGATATAAGAAAAGATTGGTATATAATAAATGCACAAAATATTGCTGTTGGTAGACTTGCAGCATATATCTCGAAAGTATTAAGGGGTAAAAACAAATCAACTTATAATCCTCATATGGATAACGGAGATTTTGTAGTCGTAACAAACATTGATAAAATTAAGTTTACTGGTAAAAAATTTACTAATAAAAAATACTACAGGCATACTGGTCACCCTGGTGGTATTAAAGAGTCAACTCCATCTTTTTTAAAAAAGAAAAATAAGACTGAACACATTTTAAAACTTGCAGTAAAAAGAATGCTTCCTGGAGGTCCTTTAGCAAAAAAACAACTAACTAAATTAAAAATATATAATGGCGACAAACATCCACATGATGTACAAAACCCTAAAATAATTGAATTTGGTAAATTAAATAAAAAAAATATTGTAAAATAATGAGTGAAGTAAATTTAACATCATCAAAAATAAAAAAAATAAAATTAGATTTCAAAGACAGCAAATATGCGACGGGAAGAAGAAAAAGATCTATTGCAAAAGTTTGGGTCAAAAAAGGCGCAGGTAATATTCATGTTAATGGGGTGAAAATGAATGAATATTTTAAAAGACCTGTTCATCAAATAATTGTGACCAGACCATTAGAAATTTCAAATGTTGCAACCAGCTATGATGTTAAATGTTCAGTGAGAGGTGGAGGTTTGTCAGGGCAAGCGGGTGCAATAATACTTGGAATCTCAAAAGCCTTAATATCACATGATGAAAATTTAAAGAAAAATTTAAAAAAAGATAAACTAACAACTAGAGACTCAAGAGTTGTAGAACGAAAAAAATACGGTCATAGAAAAGCTAGAAGAAGCTTCCAATTTTCTAAAAGGTAATCATTTAGGTTTAACTATTTTTCAAGACAATGATATAAGAGATTATGTCTAAGAATAACAAATTAAATGTAGCAGTTATAGGCGCTACAGGCTACACGGGTTTGGATTTAATCTTAATATTATCAGAACACCCTAAAGTAAAAATTAAAAATTTATGTGCAACAAAAAACTTAGGAAAAAAAATTAGTTATTTTGATAAAAGAATAAAAAAAAAATTACCTAAAATTTCATCAGTTGATAAAATAAAATGGCAAATCCTAGACTTGGTTTTTTTATCATTACCAAATGGGGAGGCTCAAAAGCTCATTAAAAAAAATTATCTTAAAAATCAAAGATTAAAATTTATTGATTTATCTGCTGATTTTAGAATCTCTGATACTAAAGTTTATGAAAAGAACTATCAGATTAAACATAAAGCAAAAGAATTGATTAAAAATAGCTTATACTCAATTCCTGAATTAAGCAGAGATCAAATTAAAAACTTTAAAATAATATCAAATCCTGGATGTTACCCCACATCAGTTCAAATTCCTTTAATACCATTAATTAATAATAAATTAATAAATATCAATAATATAACTATTGATTCAAAATCTGGTTACTCAGGTGCTGGTAAAAATTTAGAAAAGAAATTTACACATAAAAATTTGTATTCTTCGATTTTCGCATATAGCACTAAAAATCACAGACATATTTGTGAAATAGATCAAGAGCTCTACAAATATACAAAAAAGAAAATTAATTTTTCTTTTAATCCTCATCTATTACCAACATTTAGAGGAATACTCACTTCTCTATATATTTATACAAATAAAGACAAAACAGGAAAGCATTTAAGAAATTGCCTATTAAAATTTTATAAAAATTCCAAATTTGTAAAGATATTAAAATTAAATTCATCTTTAGGCTCTGGGAATGTTTTAAATACCAATAAATGTGAAATTTCAATTTGCGAAACAAGAGTGAAGAATAAATTTATTATTTTTTCAGCCATAGATAATCTTGTTAAGGGAGCCTCTGGTCAAGCCATACAAAATATGAATATTCTATTTAAATTTCCAGAAAATTTAGGCTTAAAATGAAAAAAATTTTTTTAATCTTAATCATTTTTTTCTTAACAAATTGCAACAAGTCAAAAACTATTTTAATTTGTGGTGACCACAAGTGCATAAACAAAGATGAGGCAGAACAATATTTTAAAGAGAATCTTTCTATTGAGGTCGAGGTTATTAATAAAAATGACACGAAACAAGTAGATCTTGTTAAACTTAATTTAAAGAATAATCAAAACAATAAAAGAGAAGTAACAATAGAAAAAAATAAAAGTATTAAAAAAGATTACAAAAATTTATCTAACGAAGAAATATTTAAAATTAAAAAAAACCTTAAAAATATAAAAAGGAATGAAAAAAAATTAGAAAAAATATCAAAAAAAAAAGCTAAAGTTATTAAGAAGGATATTAATAAACTTAAAGAGTTCAAAAAAAGCTCAAAAAATAATATTGTGAATAAAAAAGATAATAATGTAGTTGATATTTGTACTATATTGGAAAAATGTAGTATTGATGAAATATCAAAATATTTACTTAAACAAGGGAAAAATAAAAATTTTCCAGATATAACAATTAGGCAGTAACTTCACTATGAGGAAAATGAATATAGCTATTATTGGTTTAGGTAATATTGGAAGTTATTTATTTAATTATTTAAAAGTTAATAA
>MDTB01085412.1_pt1 | contig 14299 bp, 14 predicted proteins | sample 811161 | NCBI WGS metagenome assembly MDTB01 (sample SAMN05326650, study PRJNA326480) | marine metagenome | isolation source: seawater | place: Mediterranean Sea | collected 2009
CAGGCTATGCCAATAAACTTTTTAAGAGGGGCGAATTGGATAGAAAAAATCGTAGTAGCAGATGAATCTCAAAATTTCACATTCAAAGAATTGACCACCCTAATAACCAGGATTGGAGAAAATAGTAAGTTATTTATTTGTGGCGACATTATGCAAAGTGACATCAATGGAAGAAGCGGTTTCAAAGACATAATTAATTTATTCAAAGATTCAGAAAGTAAATCTAAAGGGATTCATTATTTTCAATTTAATGAAGATGATATCTTTAGAAGTGAGATACTTAAATATATAATAAAGAAACTTAAAACTTATAATAATTAATTATGGAAGGATTATACATAGTCACATCTGCTCTTATTGGTGCAATCGCTACAGTAGCAAGCGTATTTTTACGCCAACGATTTTCTAAATCAAAAAACAGAGACCCTATCTTAACCGAACATCAAAACAGCGACAATATTTATACGGCACTTAATTTTATCATGGAGCAAATGGGGGCAGACAGAGCGTATATATTTCAATTTCATAATGGGTCTTATTATATGTCAGGCAGGAGTCAACAAAAATTTAGTTGTACCCATGAAACAACTACTCAAGGAGTAAGCAGAGAGTCAAGTTATTCACAAAACCATATAGTATCTAACTACCACGAATATATTGACAGTATTGTTAAGGATGAATGTTTTTCATTTCAAACCGCTGAAGAAGTTGGCGATCATGCTTTTGCAGCATTGATGAAAGCTAAAGGGGTGCAAAGTATTTATAACATACCAGTCAAAACTTTAAATAATAAAATAATAGGAATTCTAGGTGTTGATTATGTTAAAAAATGTGTTGAAGATTCTGACTTTAGCGTATGCGATGTAGACCATGCAGAAAAGTTCTGTGAACAAACCAATGAGTTTATGAGAAGACAAGCCAGAATCATTGCGGGTTATTTAGTTTAGAATTGATTTTTAATACATTTATTTTTAGTATAAAGGTATATGCAATTTATATACTGTACTGAATGTGGTTCGAAGAATGTTTATTCTGGATCGAAGCCTAAATTTTGTTCTTCTTGTGGTCATCCCATGGGTACGACAAGTTCTACAAAAAATAATAATTTAAATAAAGAAGCTAACGTGCAAACAAAAGCTTCAATGGCAGAAGGTGAAACGGATATCGATTATGTGCCATCAATAAGTTCGTTTGAATACGAGATTAGTGATGACGGGACCCTAGGTAGTAAGACAATTAACGTCGGAGACATATTTAATGCCCAGGAAACCAGCCAAAAAAGAAGACGCCCCTCAAGGTAATAAATTAAAATACGAGGACTTCTCCGACTTAATAGATCAAGAATTAAGGAAAAGGAGCAGGAATTGGTTTCTAACCTCTGTTAACTGGGTTGACTTTGATGATGTGTCTCAAATAATTAGGGCTCACATAAATAATAAATGGCATCAATGGGATCAATCTAGACCAATTAAACCATGGCTTAATAAAATAATAGCCAATCAAATGAAAAACATCTTGCGTAATCATTACAGTAATTACGCCAGACCCTGCTTAAATTGTCCATTTAATTCAGACGTAGAATATAATCTCTGTAGCTTTACTGAAAGCGGTGCACAAGACAAAACTTGCCCGCTTTACGCTAAATGGGAGTCTTCTAAAAAACACGCTTATAATGTTAAAATAACGCTTCACTTGGATAGTCATATTCACGAAGTTGATCAAGGATCAGAACATTTTTTGGGATCTGATATAGCTTTAGCTTCAGAAAAATTATTCAAAGAAATGAAAAACATCCTTAATGAAAGGCAATATAAAGCATTTAAAATGTTATATATAGAAAACAAAACAGATGAAGAAGTAGCTCATGAAATGGGTTTTAAAAGCACAGAGTCTGGAAGAAAAGCAGGTTACAAACAAATAAAAAACTTAAGAAAGATGCTAAAAGATAAAGCGGCAAAAATATTAAAAAACAAAGGAATAACTTTTTTAGGCGATGAATCTAACTGACGAACAAAAACAAATAATAAGGGATAATTTTAAAACAAATCCCGACTTACTGGAGTTAACCAGGTTAGTCTTTCAAAATGATTCAATTGATGGAAGAAGCAGAGAAGGGAGAGCTGTAAGAGAATTTTTATCAGAAGAGAAGCTGGAATACCAAACAAGGTTTAGAGAGAAAGTTGAAGATATAGAGCTAACAGACGAGCAGGAAGAATTTATTAAAGCTCAAGCTCAAAACGGTTTAAGCGCTTATCAAATAGCTGAGATTTTATTTCCAGACATACGTATTATACGTTTTTGCAAACAGCATCACACTATCCTTGATTTTCTTAGAGAATATGAGCCCGCCTTTGTTCATGAAACAGAAACCGCTGTTAATCGCACATATGTACCCCCAAAGATTTTTACCACAGCATTAAATAAAATCAATGAGTTCACGATGAAAGGTTTATCTGAAGATAAGCTATCTTACGAAGATACAGAATGCATAGAGTCTTTAATGAGAAGTTTATCGGCGCCAAGATTCATACAAGTAATCAGTAATTATAATAACATGAAAGATAGAGAGTTATTTGAAGCTGAGTTTATAAGAGCTACATGGGATAAGCCAGATTTAACAAGCGATGAAATTAATCTTTATATCAATGTTTGTGTCGATTATATTAATTTAAAAAATATTACGGGGCACATTGAAAAACTAAATACAATGTTTAATGAAGTCGAAGATCAACAAGATATGACTGTGCGCCTCGCAGAAGTCTTAAAGTCGAAGACCGATGAGTACGATAAGTGCGAGAAAAGAATGGAATCTTTAATTAAGAAATTAAATGGTGATAGAGCTGAGCGTTTAAAGAACAAAGGCAAAGAAAACGCAACCATTATTTCCTTAGTAAAGAACTTCCAAGCGGAGCATGAAAGACGCAGAATGATCGAATTAGCAGAGATGCAAAAAAAATTAGTTGAAGAAGAGACAACTAGACTTGATAATATGGATAGCTGGAAAGCAAAAATATTAGGAATATCAAAACACGACGCAACATGAAAAAAATAGAATTATTAGTAGGAGATTATGAATACTCTCAAATAGAAGAAATATTTGAGAATGAACCAGACTTTGAACCAATAACAGAAAAAGATCAAGTTATTATTGCTACATTAAAACAAGTAATAAATAAAAACAATCTTAAAGAAGAAAATGTTGGCGGCCAAGAGACTTACCAAACAACAGTTAAAAAGATCATCGAACCAGAAAACAAATCCCTTAGTGAAGGAAACGTAGATTTTAAATTATGATTACTAAACAAGACGAAGAAAAGATTATCGAAGGAATTGCTAACGCAAATCTTAACTCTCTCAACATCAATGGATTGCTTGAGGCGGCTAAGTTTTATTCAATTACTCTTGCTAAAAATTCTGTTTCAGAAATGAGTGAAGAAAAAAAGCAAGAAGTATATGATAAAATGGTAGAGAGTGAAGCCGCTCAGAAAAAAGCAGACGAAGCTGCCGCTGAAAACCCAGAAGACGGGCCGCAAGTGGTTGAAGAGAGCTTAGAAGCTGAGCCAGCCTCCTGAACGTGTTATATGCAAAGTATGCCAGAAGTCGTTTAAAAACGACAAAGGCCTTCACTTGCATCTCTCCAGAATCCACAAGATTCCTGCGGCTGAATATTACGTAAATTTCTATCAGCGTAAAGATAAACACACTGGTGAACTTCTCCCCTTTTGTGGCAAGAGTCCAACTTTTGTTGAGAAAGGTATTTATTTTAATAGGGATTTTTCTTGCTTAGATAATTTCTATGCGTGGGCCGAATACGCCCCAAAAGAAGAAGTAAAAGATTATTTAATTAATCAATTAAAATTTAGAATAAATTCTAAAAATCTTTCTTTTGCTCCTTCTTACTTAGAGCTTTTATTGCATGACCTACCTAATTTAAATACTTATAAAAAATTCTTTGGTTCATATTCTAAAGCATGCTCTTTGGCTGACGCCGAACCATTATTTAATAAAAAATTATTTAAAAACTTTTTTGAACCTGACGAGAACGTAGACTCAGCAAAAATACTTATTGATACTCGAGAAAAGAAACCGCTATCTTTCGATAAGTCTGCGTCAATGAAGCTTGACTTTGGAGACTATGCTGTAGGGTCTCCGCACTACGATTATACTTATGTTGACCGAAAGAGCGAGACCGACTTTAAAAGCACGATGACCACAGGTTATGATCGCTTCAACCGTGAAATGGAAAGGGCTATGGAGTTTGATTCTTACTTGTTTATTGTAGTTGAAAGCTCTATAGAAGATATAAAACACAATAATATTTATGGCCCCCGAGAATCAAACCTTTCTTTTATCTGGCATAACATGCGCCTACTAACACACAATTTCCCAAGAAAATGCCAATTCATTTTCAGTGGAGGAAGAGAAGAGTCTGAGTGGTTGATTCCGAAGCTTTTAGTTTACGGAAAAAAACTATGGTCTGTCGATATGCAATATTTCTTAGATAATCGATGACCTGGGAAGTAGGAAAGTATGATCCGATTAAGCCAGGAGATTCGGTGAACGATCAACTGCTTAAACTTAAAGGGCATCTTGACGAGCAAGATGCCAAATATAATCTACATAATTTTCTTAGAGAAAATATTACTTTTACAACTAATTTATTGTCGGGAGTAGAATTATTCCCTTTTCAGCACTTGGCAATTAAATCGATGCTCGAAACAGATTATTTTTTAGGAATTTGGAGCCGTGGCATGTCCAAGTCTTTTAGTACTGCTATATACGCTTTTCTAGATGCAATCTTTAATCAAGGAGTTCAAATAGGTATTCTTGCTGCAACATTCAGGCAGTCAAAAATGATATTTGAAAAAATAGAAGATATCGCAAGCAAACCAGAAGCACAGTTTTTATCTCAATGTATTACAAAAAAATCCAAGAAAAACGACCAATGGACTTTAGAAATCGGAGAATCTAAAATAATAGCTTTGCCACTTGGTGACGGCTCTAAGCTTCGTGGATTCAGGTTTCATAGAATTATTATAGACGAGTTTCTTTTAATGCCTGAGCATATTTACAATGAGGTTATACTTCCATTCTTGAGTGTTGTTCAGAATCCAACCGAAAGAGAAAAGGTAAGAAAACTTGAAGATCAATTAATCGCTCAAGGGAAAATGGAAGCCAAGGACAGGCACGTCTGGCCGAACAATAAATTAATAGCTTTATCTTCTGCAAGTTATAAATTTGAATATTTGTATAAAGTATATGAAACGTTTGAGGATCTTATCGTTAATGGAGTGCCTCCTGGCTCAGAAGATACCTCTAGAAGGGTAATCATGCATTTGAGCTATGATGTCGCCCCTAAAGCCCTTTACGATCAAAATTTGATCAATCAATCTAAGCAGACCATGAGTCAGTCTCAGTTTGACAGAGAGTTTAATGCTATTTTTACTGATGACAGTTCTGGTTACTTTAAAACTTCTACTATGGCCGCTTGTACAATAAGTGAAGGAGATGCTCCTCATATGGAAATAGCTGGAGAAAGAGATTCTAAATATTTGCTTGCTTTTGACCCCAGTTGGGCAGAAAGCGAAAGTTCAGATGATTTTGCTATACAAGTTTTTAAATTAAACGATAATACTAAAACTGGAACGCTTGTTCATAGCTACGCAGTCCCTGGATTAAAAATGCAGGATCATATAAATTACTTTCATTACATACTAAGTAATTTTAATATTGTTTTTATAATTGGAGACTATGGTGGAGGTGTACAGTTCTTGCAGGCTGCAAATGCTAGTGAAAAGTTTAATCAATCAAAAATCAAAATCGAAGAAATAGGTGTTGAATTTGATGATCTGGAAAACTATCAAAGGGTTTTGGTGGAAGCTAAAAACGCTTATAATTTGAAAGAAAGAAAGATTTGCGTACTTAGGAAGCCAAGTTCTGACTGGATAAGAAGAGCCAATGAACTTTTACAGGCAAACTTTGATCATAAAAAAATATGGTTCGGTTCGAGACCTCTGGATGAAAACTATCACAAGCAAGTAAAAAAAGACATACCTATTAACGATTTGATATTTATGCCCAACCAAAAAGAATTACTAAAAGGGTCGGGGACTTCAAAGATAATTGACTTTATAGACCATCAATATGATATGGTAAACTATACCAAAAATCAATGCGCATTAATACAAGTTTCAGCTTCTCCACAAGGAACTCAAACATTTGGGCTACCTCCGAGCTTAAGAAGACAGAGTGGTCCGAATAAAACAAGAAAAGACTCTTATTCCGCTTTTGTTCTTGGTAACTGGATGATTAAAACTTATTACGATTTTATGGATGCCGAAAGTTCTCCTACAGAAAGTACTTTTATTCCCTACATGGTTTAAAGTTAAAAGTTGACTTTAGACTTTAAAAGTAGACTTTAGCCGACTTTGGTGTAATATTATTTATGCCAAGACAATACACCAAGCGATCTGATTACTGGAATAAGTTTAGTCAAGCCGAACAAAGCCCTTCTAATTTAGAAGACGTCTTAAAAAACTCTCAAGAAGAAATAATTCCAGCAAGCGCTGGAGAAGCTTACTATACAGAAGCCTCATGCGTAACTAGAAACGTAGGTCAGGTTGATCAAGAAGGAGCAAGTAGGTCTAGAAGAAACAGGGCTCCTGTAGCCAAAAAGCCAAACGCTTTCGCAAACATAGAAGCATTAAAACTACCATACGAATATTCAAAGGGTTTTGTGTCGCCAAGGCATTCTATACATATGTGTCAAAAAGCATATGCAAATGTCCCTATATTTCGTAACGCAATTGATGTTATGGCAGAGTTTTCCAACTCTGATATTTATCTAGAAGGAGGCTCTGAGAAATCTAAACAATTTATAGAAAAGTGGCTCCATAGAATAGAATCATGGAAATTAAAAGATCAATATTTTAGAGAGTATTATAGATCTGGAAATGTTTTTATTTACAAGATAGATGGAAAGTTTACTTCTGAAGACTTGATTAAAATGAATCAAATCTATGGCGCAGAGTCTTTTGTACCAGGAAGAAGAATTCCTATTAAATATATTTTTCTTAATCCTTATGATTTTGTAGCTGATAGAACTTTAAACTTTGGAGAAAAAAATGGCGTATATAAAAAGCTTTTAAGTGAGTACGATATCGAAAGATTGAAAAATCCTCAGACAGAATACGACAAAGAAGTTTTTGAAGCCTTGCCCCCAGAAGCAAAAAAGAAAATCACAGAAAATCAATACGTTAAAGACGGGATCAAGATATACCTTGATCCTAAAAAACTTGTTTTCTCTTTTTATAAAAAGCAAGATTATGAACCATTTGCTATTCCTTTTGGATTCTCAGTTCTCGACGATATCAATTGGAAAATGGAGCTTAAAAAAGTCGATCAGGCTATTACGCGAACAATTGAAAATGTTATCCTACTAGTAACGATGGGCAACACTCCAGACAAAGGTGGAGTAAATCCAAATAATTTAAAAGCTATGCAACAGCTTTTTCAAAATGAAAGCATTGGCAGGGCATTAATAGCTGATTATACAACTAAAGCAGAGTTTATTATTCCTGATTTAAATAAAGTTCTCGGATCTGCCAAGTATCAAATTGTAAATGAAGACATTAAAGAAGGCCTTCAGAACATAATCGTAGGAAAAGAGAATTATTCTAGCACCCAAGTTAAAGCGCAGATTTTTCTTGAAAGATTAAAGGAAGCCCGCAACGCATTTCTTAATGATGTATTACAACCCCAAATAAAAGAGGTCTGCAAAATCATGGGTTTTAGAACTTTTCCTCAAGCTAAGTTTGTAGAGATTGATATCAAAGATGAAGTTCAATTACAACGCGTCACTTCAAGATTAATAGAAATGGGAATTATAACCCCAGAACAAGGAATGACTGCTTTAAAGCAAGGGGTTTACCCTGACCCCAAAGATCTCAAAGTTGCACAAGAACAATTTGTTGAAGATAGAGAAAAAGGATATTATACCCCACTAACAGTTGCGCAACCAATATTACCAGATGACGCCCCTGCCCCTGCACAAAAGCCGAAAGCCCCAGGGGAAACTGGTAGACCAGCTGGAACAAACACTAATACCGATAAAATCTTTGCTCAAGATACTCACAGCAGAAAAGATATTCAAAGCGTTATATATAAAATAGAAGATCTAAGAAAATATTCAGAGTCTTCTTTAAAAAAACAATACAATAAAAAAAGATTATCCAAACAACAAAAAGAAATGCTTGATGATTTAACTCAAAGTGTTGTTATGTCTAACGAAGTAGAAAATTGGGAAAGCACTATAGAAGCATGCATAAAAGACTTTAATAATATAGAAAGCCTTGATGTAATGAATGATGTTTTAGAAGTTGGAGAAAAACATGAACTTGTTTCTTATCCTGCCGCTATACTTTATCACAGTAAAAAAATAAATAAATAAAAAATTTTTTCCGTGTAATATATATTTTATGGATCTTCCTTTTAAATATACCACTAGTTTTGCGGAAACCGTTGTTCTTTCTGAACTTGATAAAAAAGATTTAACCTCCTTTGCTTCTTTAACTTCCTTAAAAGATATTATGCCCGAAGGCATTGATCTTGAAAAAAATATTGATTTAGTAGGAGTAGCCTTTAATGCCGCAGTAGCAAATAAGTTTAATAAAAACGGAGATGGAATAGATTCTTCAACCGCTATAGCGATAAAAGATTATTTTATTCATAAGCCAGCAAACATTGAACATAACAAACAAAAAGTGGTTGGTCACATTGTGGGATCTTCTTTATCAAAGTTTGGAACAAATGAATTAATTTCACCAGAAGAAGCTTCTACTATAGACGGACCTTTTAATATTGCTTTGTCAGCGGTTGTATATAGAAGCGTAAATCCTAAGTTCGCAGAATTGGTACAGGAATCTGTTAATGAAAACAGCGCAAATTATCAAATGGTTTCTGCAAGCTGGGAAATTGGATTTAATGATTATGCTATCGCTGTGGGCGGAGATGATTTGCATGAGTGCGAAATCGTTGAAGGTGAAAAGAAAGATGACTATAAACAATTTTTAAAAGCTTATGGTGGAAGCGGAAAAACAGATAAAGGTCAAAAAGTCAGTAGATTAATCATGGGTGATATTTATCCTTTAGGCATTGGATTTACCGCCAATCCAGCAGCTGAAGTAAAAGGATTAACGATGATCGAAAAAGATAATATTGAAGCCTGCGAAAACCCTGTATATGAAAAAATAGAAGTTTCTAATAATATTTTTACAGAAAAAATTTCCCATTACACAAAACGCGATGTAATTTTAAACAAGAATCAAAAACCAGGACAAAACATGGAACAAGAAATTCTCAAACAACTCACTGAAACTCTCGAGTCGCAAGCTTCTGAAAAGAAACTTTCTCAAGAGGCTATCGCTAATATTACCAAGGTCTTTCATGACGCAATTGTTGACAAGAGTGAACAATGGAAATCAGACAAAGAAGCCTTGGAAAGTCAAAAAGAAGATTTGGTAAAGGCTTCTGAAGAATCCGCCAAAGAAATCGAAGACCTTAAAACTCAACTCGCTTCTGTTAATGAAGATCTTGGAAAAATCAAAACTGAAGTTGAAGCTCGTGAAGAAGCTGACCGCTTTAACGATAGAATGAGTGAACTCGACGACATGTTCGAATTAGAAGACGAAGATCGCGTAATCATCGCTTCCGAACTTAAAGGTATTAAAGAAGTTAAGTCTTATGACGAATACAAGTCAAAACTTTCTGTTACTTGGAACCATAAGACTAAAGCCTTTAAAGAAGAACAAGAAAAACTTTTCAACGAAAAACTAGAAGCAGAAGTCCAAAAACGCTTGGGCGAACTTTCCGACAAGGAAACCGTAGAAGCTTCCAGTGAAGAAGTTGCAGAAGAAGCTATTGAAAATGCAGAAGCTGAAGAAGAAGCTGTTGCAAACAATAATGCTGATTCAGCACAAGAAGATTTGTCTCTTAGAGAACAATTCAAACAAGCTTTCTCGAAAGACAACGTAACAATTCAACTATAAAAATTAGAGGATAATAAAATGGCAAACAGACTACTTCCATTCAGACAATATAACGAACACTTCGTAATCAACCTCTTTCGATTGAAACTCGAAGGTGAAACTATCGCAAACTTTAAAGCTGACAGCAGCTCAACTGGAAATCATGACGCTGGACTTTTAGTTAAAGTATCAAGCACAGACTGGGCAAAAGAAGAACCTGCTGGTTACGATGTAGCTGCAGCTGAAAAAACCCTGCTTGACGGTTACCTTGGTGCTTCCAAGAGTAATTTCCCTCATGTTGCTGCTAACTCTTATCCAGCCGCTCAACCTATGTTTGAAGCTGCAGGCGCAGATGACAAGCCTCTCGGAGTAACTCTTCGTCAAACTCTTGCGTTTGATGAAAACGACGAAAAGCTTCTTTACTATCGTCAAAAGCTTGAAGATCTTTACGGAGTTCTTCCTGGCGAAGTTGTTCCCGTTTTAACAAAGGGTATCGTTACCGTTGCTGCTTCAGCAGTTACTGGAACACCTACAGGCGATGTTTTCGCAGGAGCTGGCGGAAAGTTTGCAAGTAGTGGTTCCAATAAAGTGGGAACCTTGCTTGGTGCAGGAGACAGGGACAGCGTGTTTGATGGAGAAAAATCTCCCGATTACTTTGCTGGTGACGGATCCACAGGAGCTTATTATATCATCAATCTTGATCTTTAATTTTAAATAAAGAGAGGACAATAACAAAAATGAAAATCACACTCAAAAGAACTGAAGAACAAGTAGAACTTGTAAAGGCAATGGCATCCCGCAATCGTGAGGTTGCATATGAAGCCCAGCAAGCTTTGGCCGAATTTATCGGACCTGTCCTCGCTGAAGTTGTCAATCAGGCTCCTACTCTTAGTAACCTTTTCACGAACTTCCAGTTCAATGAAATGGACAGCCCAAGCATTCCGCTTGACTTGTATTATGACATTACCGCGCCTGACTATGTAAAGGTATACAGCACGACTGTTCCTGGTGGATTGCCCACTAACACCGTGACTCCTACCAGTCAGGAAATGAAGTTCAGCACGTATCGTCTCGATACCGCTGTTGACTTTGACAAGCGCTATGCAGCCAAGTCCCGCATGGATGTTGTTGGTAAAACTTTTACTCGCATCGCTCAAGAAATCATGCTTCGTCAGGAGTCTACTTCTGCTAACTTGATCATGGGAGCTCTTAAAGAAGCTAAAACTAGCGGAAAGAGTCATCTTCTTAGCAGAACTGCAGGAGATACTTTGAATCTTGCAGATTTCAACGAGCTTCTTACTCTTGCAAAGAGAATCAACACCGCATGGACGGGTTCCGCTCCAGAAGGTGGACGTATCAAGGGAATCACTGACCTGATTATGTCTCCTGAGCAAGTTGAAGGATTAAGGGCTTTGGCTTATCAACCAGTTCACACAGGTGCCAAGACCGACATTGCTGCTACTGATTCAATGCGTGAATCTATTTACAACAACGCTGGAATTCCTGAATTCTATGGTGTTAGCATCATGGAAATCAATGAGCTCGGTGAAAATAGCGCAATAGCTACTGCTGGAGATGGTAACCAAAAGTTCACCAAGGTTTTCGATACCTTGGCAGGAAGCAGTAAAGATGTCCGCGATGTTATCGTCGGCCTTGACCGTTCTCGTGAATCTTTATTCCGTGCAGTTGCAGTTGACTCTGAAACTGGTGCAGAGCTTAACTTGGTTGCTGATGATCAATACAGTGTTCGTCAGTCCAAGATCGGATATTACGGAGCTATGGAAGAAGGTCGCATGATTCTTGATGATCGTGTTCTTACTGGATTCGAATTCGTAAAGTCCTAAGACTAGTTTTTACTAAAACCTTTCAAAAAGTCCACCTTCTGGTGGATTTTTTGTTTAATCAAGTGTATAATAATTTAACAAGGAGAAAGGATAACATTATGCCAAGAAAAAAAGTAACGAAAAAGTCTACTTCAAAAAAAGTAGAACCCAAAAAGATAATGGAATTTGCCGATGGCAAAGATCATCTAAAGGAAGAAGCAGCTGAAACAAAAAACTTAGAGGAAGCGCTGGGATTGACTCAACCAAGTCCTTTTGCAGAATCTGATGCCAGCGTTTTTGAAAGTAATCTGGAAAATATGAATCTAAGCGAAATGCAAGCAATTGCGGTAAAAGCTGGAGTATTTCCTTCTGGAACAAAAATGATGCTTAAAACCAAGCTTATAAAGTCTTTTAAAAAATGGGAGCAAGGCCATGGAAACGTGGTTCAAATAACCAGACCAATAGTTGACCCAGACTCCGAACAAGGGAAATCTTTGTTAAATTTAATTAAGGAACAATAAAGTGTCAGAGCAAGATGAAAGCGCTTTTTCTGTAGTTTCCAGGCAATTAGAAAGTGATGTTTCTGCTGGAAATAAAGTTTTCGTCTTAAATCCTGCTTTTGAAAATACAAAAGATCTTTCTGTATTCAGCGTAGGAGATACTGTTGTATTCAATAAAGGCGATATTAGAAAAGAAGAAACTGCAGAAATAGAATCGATTGGGCCAAGCTCTATAACTTTAACTGAGCCCTTAACTAAAAGTCATACTGCAGGCGATTTCGTAACAATTTCAGAATCTAACGCTGGAAATCTAACCGTTAATGAAACCTCTGTTGTTACTGATTCTTTAATAGTTGGAGATCCAGATCAAAGCGAAGAAGAAAATGTTTTAGAAGTTGAAGATGGTCATATAGCTGCTGATGCAGATATTACGGTGCAAGGAGATATTTTTGCAGACGATGCATCATTTGACAATCTTGATATTCAAGGAGATATAACAGTTCAAGGAGAAACTGTTAACTTAGCAAATCTAGCGAATAACAACAATAATACTACCCAAGATTTATCTGAGGTTATAGAATCGCTAAATCAAGGTCTAAGCGGCGTAGCAAGCGGCATAGCTGAAGCGATAACCAATAAAAAGCATACGCATAGTGATGGTACCGATGTTGATCATGATCACGGTACTGGTAATCACGGTACTGGTAATCATGGTATTAGACCAACCCAGCCTTACGTATCACCAAATTACGCTACAGATCCAACCTCACCATGTCCAAATACTGGATATTATATGAGGATAGATGAATGCACAAATTGTTATTTTGAAGAAAACTTAAATCAAATAGGTGCTCTAGCAAAACAATTGGTTGAATTTGAATTTGATTATATAACTGGTGAAGCAGCGGTAAGAGGTGAACTTTATACTATATCTGGATCATTAAGCGGTAGGCTTGGAGAAATGAATATTCTATTAAATCAATCTTTTTGTTTTACTGGTTGTGATGGAAATCCTTTTCCAAGATTAGGAAAAGAAGAAGGTGATATATTACAGCAGCTCTACATGAGAGACTACAACACAAAGCAAGCACAAAAGATAATGAGGGGTCTTTACGACGAAACCTCAATAAGTAGTGTTGTGCAAAATGAAGCTGAATGGACTGAACTTTCAGAAGGTGATACAACCATTAGAAGAAGCCCTGGAAGCTCTGCTTCATCCGCTAGCAATAGAATAGCGTTAAGTAAAGATTTTAAAGCCTTGTCAGAAGATGCAGACAGAAAAATAAAGCAACTTGTTTATAATTACAATATGTACGGCGCTCAACCAAGACAAGTAGCTGGTGAAGATGGTGCTTATAAAATGATAGTACAATCAAGAAAAGATAATTAATTCTTTTCTAATTCTTTTACTCTTTTACTTAAGTCTTTTACTGCTTCTAGCAAGAACGGAACTAACTTTGTATAGTCTACCTTTAGGTATCCGTCTTCGCCCTTTTTAACTGCGCTAGGAATAATCTTTTCAACTTCTTGGGCTATAAGACCTTGGTCTTCGCCTGATTTTTTAGATTCTTCTTTCCATTTAAAATTAACACCTCTTATACTTTCAAGAGATTTTATCGGTGATTGAATAAGGGAAATATTTGTTTTTAAATTAATATCAGAATCAACAAAAGTAGGCTCCGAACCAGCCGTAGGTTTATCGAGTTTATTATTTAGTGCGGCTTGTAAGCCACTGATATCTGCTATAGCAACACCTCCTGAGCCTGAGCCTGAGCCTGAGCCTGCGCCAGCCGCAGCGCCAGTAAGTATTTTATTGCCTCCCCAATACAACACTGAAGAAACGGAGTAAAGCTTGTTTGTTGTGGTTGTTGGAGCAGCAGTATCGTCAAGTTTTACTGTGCCGTTAACGTGAAACTTTTCTTGTGGAGTGGTTCCGACGCCTAACCTACCA
>MDTB01028967.1_pt1 | contig 14297 bp, 9 predicted proteins | sample 811161 | NCBI WGS metagenome assembly MDTB01 (sample SAMN05326650, study PRJNA326480) | marine metagenome | isolation source: seawater | place: Mediterranean Sea | collected 2009
GTGATATTCTTAATCAACCAAGAATTCCAGAAGGTTACCCATTACCTTGGGTCGGTAGAAACGGTCAAGCTATCGGCGGAGACTACGAAATGGATCCAAATGTCGTTGGCAAATTATATTCGAGAAAGGAGCTTAGTGAGGCGCTGCTTGATATTCCAACGATTTCGATTGTCACCAATAAAGAAAACTTATTTGATTCTCAATTTGGTATTCAAGTTAATCCTAGGGATTCAGGAATAGACTCTGAGAGAGAAATATCTTTGGAGTTCATAAATTTTGAAAATTCTCCTAATACCCAAGAAAACGCGGGTATGAGAATGAATGGTAATGCATCAAGATTAGTTTCAAGACCAAAACACAATTTTAGAGTGATTTTCCGTGATGATTATGGAGATGGAACACTCAAATACCCTTTGTTTGGTGAAGATGCGGTGACGGACCGCTTCAACTCTTTTATTCTTCGGGGTGGCAATGGTAACTCTTGGATTCATCCCAGTAAAAATGTCCACGAAAATGCCATGTACATTAGAGATCAATGGTTCAGAGACGTGCATCAGCTCATGGGATATCCGGAGGCACTCCAAAGAGAAGTTCATGTCTACTTTAATGGACTCTATTGGGGCATGCATCATCTATTCGAAAGAATTGAGGAAGAATGGAGTGCTGAACGATTTGGCGGAAAGAAAGAAGAATGGGAAGGCTTTCGAATTGTCGCCGGAAACAGAATAGAAATAATCAATGGCTCAAGTGAGGAAGTTCAAAAAGGAATTCACGATAGCTGGCAAGCCGTTTTGGATGCCGCTTCTAACGGCAACCTAGAGGGTGTAAAAGAGTATTTAGATCTACATTCCTTCATCGACTATCTGATTCTAAATTTTCAGGCAGGAAATTCAGATTGGGATCAGAATAATGTCAGAGCCATGCGCAGGTTATCCCCTCCCGGAAAGTTTATGTTTTTTTGTCATGATTCAGAAAGAGCAGGGTTCAACGTTGGATCTCCTAATGTGTCAATCGATGTAACTAATAAAAATAACACTAAGGCTCCAACTGCAATTCATAGTTTATTAGTTAAAGATCCAGAGTATAAAATGCTTTTTGCAGATCGTGTACGTCTTCACTTATTTAATGACGGAGCATTAACACCGCTTAACACAGAAGCCTTATGGAGAAAAAGGTCTGAAGGAATTCGCAATGCTCTTAAGGCTGAAAGCGCAAGATGGGGGGATTTTAGGAAAGAGCCTCCACTAAACTTAGAAGATTGGCAAAGAGCATTGAATAGAGAATATAATCAATGGTTCCCCAAACGTAACCCAATTGTCATAGATCAGTTTCGTTCTCGAGGATGGTATCCAGACACAAAACCTCCTGATTTCTCTCAGCACGGCGGACAGGTTGCTTCCAATTATTCACTTAGCATAAACAATCCAAATACTGATGGCACTGTTTTCTTCACATTGGATGGCACAGATCCTCGAATTCCTAGTATGAGTTCTGAAGATATAGAGCTCATTTCTGAAAAAGCTTCTGCTAAAATTTTAATTCAATCAGAAGACTCTGGACTTGGCCTGAATTGGACTGGCCTAAATTTCGAGGACACCTCTTGGCAGTCAGGCCAAACCGGAATCGGGTTCGAACGCATAGCTGGTGACTTTGATGATTTAATTAATTTTCCCATTCTTGAAATGAGAGGTAAAAACTCATCATGTTTAATACGCATTCCATTTGAAATTTCAGACAAAGAAACTTTAAATCAAATCGCATCTCTCAAATTACATATAAAATATGATGATGGATTTTCAGCATTCATAAATGGTCAATTTGCTAATGGGAAAAACAGTCCCGATTCATTGCTTTGGAATTCAAGAGCCACTAAATCCCACCCAGATCAACTCGCCATGGAATACGAATCAATAGATATTTCTAAAATAATTCCTGAACTTTTCATTGGTAAAAACATTCTTGCTATTCAGGGAATGAATACTTCGAGAGCTGGAAGTGATTTTCTAATTTCTCCTAAGCTTTCTTATCAGACTAGATCTTCTATCGGTATCTCCAATTCAGCAATTACATATTCAGCACCTATTACCCTATCGTCAAGCGGCAGAGTTAAAGCAAGAGTCCTCAAGGAGGGCACATGGTCACCAATAAACGAGGCGAAATTTATTGTCGGTTCACCTGCGAATTCAGACAATCTTGTCATCTCTGAATTACTCTACAACCCAAGAGGCAACTCTGAAGAAAATGAATTTATAGAGTTGATGAATATATCTGATCAAAGAATTGAGTTGTCCGGCGTTCAATTTACTAATGGTATTCGCTACAAATTTAAAGATAATGACCGATTAGAGCCTTTGCAGAGATTAGTTCTAACACCCTCTGATTATGAGGGGCAATTAGATAATGGAGGAGAAAGAATAACCTTAATTGATGCAGATGGAAAAATTATTGAAAGTTTCCGGTATAATGACAAAGCCCCGTGGTTCGAATCTCCAGATGGTGAAGGACCTAGTCTTGTAAGGATAGCACCAGAAAAAGCATCCGATCCTGAAATGGCGTCAAGTTGGAGACCTAGTATAACTGACAACGGTAATCCAGGGACCTCAGATGCATATTCATACGAAGGAGGTGAATTATTAGATTATGCCCTTAATGCGAATGGAAAAGTACCAATCAGATATGAATTCATTAAAGACCTTAATAATGATACCACATCTTTAGTCTGCTCTATATCTCGAAACCTAGGCGCTGATGACGTTTTGATAACAATGGAGTTTTCAACAAATCTAAATGATTGGGATGAAGGAATATTTTTATCTGATTCTCTGAATTCATCCGACAAGAATGAAATATCATGGAAATCTCATCCTATTTCAATCAATTCTGCTGGCAAACAATTTGCACGTCTTAAAATTAGTACACTCTAAGTGAAAAAAATAATCTATCACTTTTAATGATCCTAGCTTTAGAAAGTTCTTGTGATGAAACAGCAGCCGCAGTTCTATCACCACCATCCAAACTCTTATCAAATATTGTATCCTCTCAAGCCAAAGAGCATGAACCATATGGTGGTGTTGTTCCTGAACTCGCATCCCGAAATCATTTGGTTCTTTTAAAGCCAACTATTGAGAATGCGTTAAATAAGGCAGGCATTTCATTTGGTGAGATTGATGCTTTTGCCGCCACTGCAGGACCCGGTCTATCAAGCTCATTATTGATCGGCAATACTGCGGCTAAATCGTTTGCACTTTCAAATCAAAAACCATTCATTGCTATTAATCATATGGAAGGTCACCTGTGCTCACCTTTTCTTGAGACTCAAATTCAACCTCACATATCAATGATTGTCAGTGGCGGCCACACGCTTTTGATTAAAGTTCAGAAATTTGATGACTATGAAATTATAGGCAGGTCAGTTGATGATGCCGCTGGAGAAGCTTTTGACAAAGTTGGAAAAATGCTTGGCCTAGCCTATCCAGGTGGACCAGAAGTTGAAAAATTGGCTCTTAACGGTGACCCTGATCGATATAATTTTCCTAGAAGTATGTTGAAAAGCGGTGACTTCAACTTCAGCTTCAGCGGAATAAAAACATCAGTCTTATATAAATTAAGGGAAATTGGCCATCCTGACCAAAAAACCTTAAGTGATCTTTGTGCATCTTTTCAGACAGCAGTTATTCAAATACTAACTACCAAATTAATAAATGCAGCTAAAGAACACAAAGTTCCAAGAATTGCTTTGAGTGGCGGAGTTGCTTGCAATACAGCTCTCCGAGATTTAGTTAAAAAAAGAAGTTCGGATAATGGGATAGAATTATTTCTTGTTAAGAAAAAGTACAGTACTGACAATGCCGCTATGATCGCCCGCGCAGCTGCAGAAAGATTTGTTAGAAATGAATTTAGCCCACTTGATAGTGACATAAATCCAAATCTTCAACTTTAAATTTTTATTTCAAGAGATTTGATTATCTCCTCTGTACTATTAAGAATTCTCTGTCTTATAGGTTTAGCTTTCAATGAGAAGTCTCTTTGAAGGCTTTCATACTCTTTTCTTCCACTAGCAGTTTCAATTTTAATAGGTTCATAGCCAAGAGATCTTAAGTCATATGGACTCGCCCTCATATCTAATTGCCGTATCTCTAAAGCAAGCAAGAAGGCATCCACTATTACCTCCGAAGCCATCCAAGGGCTTAGCTTATAGGACCATTTATAAAGATCCATATTTGTATGAAGACACGCAGGCTGTTCATATTTCATTCGATCATCAATACCCAGCTCAACATTGTTCATTGATCTTGCCTCAGGAGTAAAGAAACGAAAAGCATCATAATGACTACAGCATAACTTTTGACTATTTAAGAAATTATTCACTTGATCTAAAGTCATTCTAAGAGGGTATTTTTCATGTCTGATATCTGACAACGAGGCCCGGTAGACCATAGCCCATTCATGTAAACCAAAACATTTAAAGATCCCCGACCTAGACGAAGTCAACTTCATTAAATTATGTATCCATACCAGTTCTTTTTTTTGTCTATCTGTCATTAAATTAAAATCGAGAGAACAAATTTTATTCTTCAATTTAAAATGACTCCCTATCCTAGAATCATAACCTTTAACCTCTAGACCAAAACCAATACCAGGACTCCACCTCAAAAGCTGTCCAGGCCGATGGCTGTAGTAGGTAAACAGAAAATCATTCACTGGATGAATCTGACCACGGGCTCGTCGGCCCCTAAAATCCTCTACATAAGGTAAAATCCTCTTATTGTGATCAAGAACCTTTTGCTTCCATTTCGAATTACTAAGGATTTCCATTATGGTATTATTATATTATTCGATATTATAATTAGGTTAATTCACAAAAGGAAATAATGGATTAGAATTTAGAGTTTAGTAACTTAAATTAAAATCTGATAAAAGATATCATCCAATAAAGACAATGAATAATAGCGAAAAAAAATTTCTCTTTAATCTTCTTTCAGCACCAAGTCCCACTGGTTTTGAAACCGAAGGTCAGAAAGTATGGGTCAAATATATGAAAAAATATGCCCAAACTGTTAACAATGACGCATACGGAACTGCTTGGGCGACAATTAAAGGCAAATCAACCAAATCTCCGGTAGTCATGTTAGAAGCTCATGCCGATGAAATAGGATATATTATTAAACATATTGGTAAAGATGGCTTCCTCAGGCTTGATAGAGTGGGTGGATCTGATGCGGCAACCGGACGCGGAAGACGAATCAATCTCCTTGGAGATAAAGGCCCGGTCAAAGGGATTATCGGAAATACGGCCATACATCTTCGCAAAGATTCATTAGGAAATGAGAAAGCTCCGAAAATTTATGATCTGTATGTAGACATTGGCGCATCGAATCCAAAAGAAGTTGAAAAATTAGGACTTAGAGTTGGTCATCCAGCAGTTTATGCAGACGAACCAGAAGAGTTTACAAAAGGGAAAATTGTTAGCCGCGCATTAGATAACCGAATAGGAGGATTCATTATTGCTAGAGTCCTTAGTGAACTCTCAAAAATGAAAACCAAATGTCCTTCAACAGTGCATTGCGTAAATTCAGTTCAAGAAGAAATAGGAGGACATGGTGCTACTATGATAACAAGAAGGTTAATGCCAGATGTCGCCATTTGTCTTGACGTTACTCATGCCACAGACACTCCTGGAATTGATCATGCAATTCATGGAGAAGTAAAAATGGGGGGAGGCCCATCGGTTACCCACGGAACCTGTAACCACCCCAATGTAGTAAAAAGAATTCTTGAAGTTGCCAAAAAGCTCAAAATACCAATTCAGCATGAATCCAGCTCAAGGTATAGTGGGACTGATACCGATAACATCTCTTATACAGGTAAAGGAATACCTAGCGCGCTAGTATCTTTACCGCTTAGATATATGCACTCAGTAGTCGAAACTGTAGATTTAGACGACGTTGAAAAAGTCGTTTCACTGTTAGTTGGATTTGTAAAATCCCTCAAAGCGAGTGACAACTTTGATATTAAGCTTTAAGAATACTTGGGTTGAAAATTTAAATTAATCCAAAAAATTTATTTTGCCGGCAGCTTGGTCCATGGCCGCATGCTGCTCATCTGTACAAGCAGAATCCGTAGGAGCATCAGCCTCTTTTTCATTTGCTGCTATTAATTCATTTTCCAACATGTAAGCCTCGACCTCATCCCCACTCACATCTGGTAGCATAACATCATTAACAACAACGCAAGGGGAAAGTGGCTGGCCACTTTTTTGTTCCATTTCCCAACGAAATGCTGGATTGGCAATAATGTCTTTTTCCTCATAATCTAAGTTATATTTTCTCATTATTGCTCTGACTCCCTCACTCCAACCACAATAAGTCTTGAGGTAGGCAGTTATTTGAATTTTTTCTTCTGACATAATTGATTGTAATGTAATTAAATTAGATTGTTTTATTTTTATGGTATTTCTTCACCTGAACCAGTATATCTCCATTCTAAAACTCGAGTACCAGATATTATGGCCATACCCTCTGTGTCAAAAGTACCAAATAAACTAGTTGTTGGATAAGTTACAGTTGCTGTCCAATAGGGTTTATTTTTCCAAATCTGAGGTCTCGCAGGCCCCCAAAGCTTAATCTTACCAAGTGAAATTTCAGTTACTTCTTTTCTTTGAATACTTGCGATCATAGCTGCATAACCTTTGCCTGAACGTTTAGGAGCCGGGCCTAACTCTGCGGAAAATTTTTCCATCTCTTCAGCTGTCATTGGCCTTACAGCATCGTCTCCATATCCAAATTGAGTTGGCGAATCAACATCAGGTGTGCTAAATCTGTTATCTATGGGATCTGGATCTGGATCTGGATCTGGATCAATGATAACAACATCCGGATCAGGGTTATCTTCTGATGGAATATTATCATCTACTTTATTAGGAACATTAGGAGATTTGATTATTTTAGGCTCTGGGGGCTTCTTAAATTCTTCTCTATATTGTCTCAATTTTAATGCAGTATCTATTTCATTAGATTTCGTTAAAGCCAGCTGTATTTCTGCGAGACCACGATCAGCCAGATACAAAGCCTCTCCGTCCCTACTTCTTTTCAAGTTATTAACTCGTTTGATAAATTCATCATATTGGACCCGCATTTTTTTTACATAATCTGGGGCGGATTCGATATCTTTAGAACGACGTGTATCATTAGCTTTAATTCGTTTAATTTCACCCTCTAGAGATTTCACAGCCCTTACCGCACCGATTTTGACCATTCTAGCTCTTGCTACCCCGAGAGCATCAGAGTATTTTTCGTTTAATTTTAAAATGTAGCCAGAGTGTTGATTTTTGTTTTCATCAATTGAGTTTTTGTACTTTATGAGAGGATCGAGCTGATCACCTGACAAAAAATCAGGCTTCAAATTTTTAGCATTACTAAGGGTTGGAACATTGATAAACAGCAATAAAGTGAATGCAAAAACAGAAATTTCTCTCATTAAATGGGTAAAAAGTTTAATATTTTTTAAAAAAGACATTTCAAAGTAAATAGCGAAACCAACTCAATTAGTTTTCTACAATTTTGTTATTATTACAATGTGCGTTTTTATCATGATTTGATCAAATAAAATTCGTTTTTCTTCTTAATTATCTTCATATGAAGCTAATCTCTCGAGGCCTTCGGATCGAAACTTCTCTTCCCAATTCTGTATCTTTTCAGGCTTAAAAATTAATGATTTTAAATCCTCGAGCAGCAAGTAGACACAAGGAACGAGAATTAGTGTTATAAAAGTCGCAAATAAAATTCCAAAGCCTAGTGATATAGCCATTGGGATCAAAAATTTTGCCTGAAGATCAGTTTCAAAAAGCATAGGGCTTAAACCTGCGAAGGTTGTAAGAGATGTTAAAACTATAGGCCTAAATCTGGCAGCACCTGCTTCCCAAGCAGCCTCGACTATTGATTTTCCTCTAATTCTATGGCGATTAACATAATCAACTAGAACCAAGCTATCATTTACAACAACACCTGATAACGCCACTATTCCGCACATTGACATAATGCTGATATTGGCACCCATCAATATATGACCAAGAATCGCTCCCACTATTCCAAACGGTATAACACTCATCACTATACCGGGTTGAATATAAGAGCCCAATGGTATTGCCATTAGAACAAAAACAACCAATAGAGCAAACAATGAACTTGTTTGTAATTCTTCCATACTTTGCGCTTGATCTTTTTGCTCTCCGTAAAACTCATATTTGATTCCAGGATACAATTCACTAAATTCTGATAACGTATTATTTTCCAAATTCCTTCTAGCCTGGTTAGCATTCGCATTTGGATTACCTCGATCAATGTCAGCGGCTATACGAATAGCACGAAGACGTTCAGTTCTTCTAATAACTGATTTACTCCTTCCTTCCTCTAGCTCAACCAGAGAGGACAATGGTACCTTATTACCACTTTTCGTTCTAATTTTCATTGTTTCAACATCATCTATTGAAAGCCTATCTTTTTTAGGATACCGAACCATTACTTTAACCTCATCCCTACCTCTTTGTAATCGTTGTACCTCTTCACCATAAAAAGCCTGTCTCATTTGTTTTCCTACATCTGATAGACGTAGACCAGTTGATTCTCCCTCTGGTAGTAGGGATTTCAAAGATACCTGCCTTTTACCCAAAACATTTGAATCACTTATATCAATAATCCCCTCAATTTCTGACAGTTTACGTTTTACTAATTCTGTTGCTGCTAATAAATCCTCCATGTTGTCTCCTGATAACTCAAGATCTATGGCATTACCTGAACCCGCAGACTGACTTTGAAAGGATACCTCAGAGGCAGCCGGAATTGCTCCTGTAATTACTCGCCACTCTGCAGCAAGCTCTCTAGCCGTGACACTTCTGTCAGAACCAGGTAATATTTCGATAGCGACTTCTCCTAAGTTATCTCCAGTCGGTGTAATCGGACTGAAACCAGTTTTGAAAGGTTGGCTGCCAACAGTTGCCAACATATTTTTTATAAGAGGCTCTCCATATTTCTCACGATAGTTTTGATCTAATTTTTTTGCCGCCTCCTCTATTTTTAATACCGCTTCCGAAGTTGATTCGAAAGCAACTCCTTCGATCATTTTAACCTTCGTTGAAATTATTTCAGCTTCTACCTCTGGAAAGAATTCCCACTTTATCCTTTCCCCAACAATCAATCCCACAGAAATAAGAAAGAGCGAAACAAAGACTGTGACCACGATATATCTGCCCTGCAGCGCCAATTTTAAAATCGGTCTATAAATTCTATCCACAAAAATTTCCATTCCATCAGAAACCTTAGTTTGAAATCTTAGTATTATGTTTTGTTTTTCATTCGGCTTGATTGGTTTTAATAAAGCCAAATGAGCCGGTAAAATTAATTTTGATTGAACCAAAGAAAATAAAAGAGTTGGAATTACTATCCATGGAATATTTCTCCATATTTTACCACTGACACCACTAATTCCAAGCATCGGAGTAAAAGCAGCAGCAGTTGTTAAAACTCCAAAAATAACCACAATCCCAACTTCATGTGTCCCCCTCCATGAAGCAAGTTTGGGACACTCTCCTGCACGCATCCGTTTGAAAACATTTTCACCAACCACAATAGCATCATCAACAACAATTCCTAACACTAATATAAAAGCAAAAAGAGTTATCATGTTTATGGAAATATCCGTGTAAGGCATCATCCATATAGCCCCAGTAAAAGACACTGGAATACCAAGTGTCACTAAAACAGCCAAACTAGGTCTCAGAAAAAGTGAGAGGATAATTAGCACAAGAATCAAACCCCAAATCGCATTCTTTTTTAGCAAATTAAGCCTCCCCTTCAGATACTTTGAATTATCATTCCAAATTTCTATAGAAACATCAGCTGGCAGATCATTACGAATTAACTGCAGATAGGATATCGCTGCATTAGCAACCTTTAAGGTATCTTCATTACCCACTCGAAATACTTGAAGAGTTGCAGCATTTTTCCCATTAAACCTACTCGTAAGGTCAACATCTTCAAAACCATCAATTACACTTGCAATGCTAGATAGAGGAACAACTGTTCCATCAGCTCGAGATATAATGGCAATACCTTCAAACTGCTCGGCATTATAACGCTTTGATTCCGTTTTTATAAGTATTTCACCCGCTTCAGTTCTCACGGCACCACCAGGCAAATCTATTGATGAGGCTCTCACAGCGCTCGCAACATCATCAAACGAAACACCATATGCATTCATTGAATCCTCGGATAGCTCAATTGATATTTCATAAGGACGAATACCTGATAACTCAACTTGGCTCACTCCTGCCTCTCCACCAAAAGACGATATAAATTTATCCAACCAATTATCTGGTTTTTGCGGAACATATGACAACATACCATCCCTAATTCTGTCGGCATATCCCCTCAAAGTTTGCTCATTAGCATCTGCTGAAATCGCTACTGTTAAAACCTGATTCTTAATTAACACCTCCTCGTAAACAGGTGACTCAATATTTTCAGCAAAGTTATCTATCGCATCCACTCTCGTTTTCATGTCATCAAGAACATCTCTTACCTTGGAATCACCGGAAACTTCGACATACACTACACCATAGGAGTTAGCCGCAGTTGACCTCATCACATCTATACCCTGCAAATCTCTAAGTGCCTCCTCAATCGGAATACAAACACCTTTTTCAACTTCTTCTGGAGTTGCTCCAGGGTATGGAATACTTACTGATACAACATTAGTCGAAGTCTCAGGAAATATTTCTTTTTTTAGTTTTAGCCACGTAGAAATACCAGCCAGTAAAACCAAAGCCATTATAAAATTGGCCGCTACGTTATTGCGAGAGAACCACTTTATTAAATTACGCATTAGCTTTATTGATCAAAAAATTAAAACTAATTGTTTTGTAGTCTTTCCTGATAGACTTCCACCTTCATTCCATCAATCGCATTTGATACTGGAGTTGTAATCACCAAATCCCCATTCACAATTCCACCACTGACAATAACAATATTCTTACTCGATCTTATAATCTTTATTTCTCGAATCGAAATAGTTTCATCTTCATTAACAACAAATATTTTATTTCTATCATAAAGAGCGCTTCGAGGCAGTGAGTAGGTTCCTTCTAAAATTTTTCCAAATATTTTGGCTTTCAGATAAACGCCTGGAACTAGGAATTTTTTATTTAATGGTGTGTTTTCAATCGCAGCTACAAGAAATATTGATTGGCTAGTTTGATCAACCTTAGATTCACTTCTAAGTAAATTACCATTCCAAGTGTAAGATATCCCTGAAATTTCGGTCTCAAAAATAACTTTGGATGATTTATTCACATCAACAAAATCAAATTCATTTATAGATACAGGTAACCTTACTTCATAAAGATCTGCGCTATATAGTGAACCAACAACAGTTCCCAAAGTAAGCAGAGAACCTAATTCAACATTTGTTCTTTCAATTTTAGATTCGTAAGGACTTCTTATTTTTGTTCTCTCGAGATCTCGCTCTGCTTTCTCTAGTCCAGCCTTAGCTGAAACCACTCTTGCTAGTGCGCTTTCCAACTGGGGCTTTCTGAGGACAAGATCATTGGGTTCTTTCCCTTTCCCTAAAACTTTCCAATCTCTTAAGGCTTGTTCGGACAATGCATTTTCTTTTGATAGAGCAAGTTTTGCGTCTGCTAATTCCGCCATAGTCTTGGCCTGTACGGCTTCATAATCAGAACTATCAATTTCAAGAATAACCTCATTATCTTGAAATCTTTGACCCACTTCAAATTTTGGCGACAAAAAATTGACCTTTCCACTAACCTCAGAAGCTAAGTGAGTAACTTGCATTGGATTAACTACTCCCTGCGATTCAATGATTACTTGATAGTCACTATTTTGAGCTCTCCAGACTTTAACAACCGGCAAAATCGCCTCTTTTTTTATAGTATCTGCAACTGGTTTTGTCACCACAAGAAGAGAGAAAATAAGTACACCAATGGAACCTATTATAATGATGGTAATAATTTGAGCCCACTTTTTCATTGTTTTTGTGCAGTCCCCCCTAGACTTAAATGTAAGTTAATTCGATTTTCCAAACGCATCCTCTCCAGCTCCAGGACCTGTGAACTGACACTCAACATCTGCCTTTGACTTAGCAAAAGGTTAGTTGAAGTACCAATTCCACTTTTATATTCCAAAAGAGCTCGTTTGTATGAATCGGTAGAATTTTTTTTGGCAGCAGTAAGCGCTTCCCATCTTTTTTTCAAAACTACTTCGTTGTCCAAACACGTTTCAACATCTTTAAGAGCCTCAAGGTATGTGTTTTTATAATCGAGCAGCGAATCAGATTGGTTGATTTGCCTTATTTTTAAATTAGCAAGAACTTCTCCACCACGGAATAATTGGGCACCAGTTTGACCTGCCAAGCTCCAAACAGTAGCAGTTGAATCAGCAATATATCTTAAAGATTCAGTCGCGGTGCCAGTATTACCAGTCAGGGAAATTTGAGGTAATAATGCAAGCCTAGCTTCCTTGATTCGCCTGTCAGATGCCGCCAATCTTCGCTCCGCCGCCTTAATATCAGTTCTACGAAATAACAAATCTGAAGGAAGACCTGGTGGCGGAGGCGGAGGCATTGGAGGAAGACTACCCTCAGCACTAAGTTTACCACTTGGATAACGACCCATCATAATTTCTAGCTGTCTAATTGCGGCTCTGGTTTGTGCTCTTCTATCAATAAGCAAGGCTTCAGCAACTTTTACATCTGAAACAGCCAAATAAACCTGGGATGCTTTTGCATTACTTGAATCATAGGCCTGTTGAATTATCTTCTGAGACTCTTTGAAGCTTTCTAAACTACTTGCCGAGAGGGCTACTTGTTGTCTGGAGCCAAGAATTGCAAACCAAATCTTAGCAGTTTGAGCTGCAAGTGAGTTTTGAATACCCTGAAGAGTTTCATAGGTGGCTTCAAATTGAGCAATGTCAGCTTCTTGGCCCGCTTTAATGCGACCCCAGAGATCAATTTCCCACTGCATATCTAGGGATAAACCGAAGGCATTGAAAAGTGACTTTGAAAGTTGAGGGTCATCAGTATCAAAGGGCAGACCTAAGAAAGCCTGTTGATTCCTTTGCCCGCCGACTCCGCCACTAAACTTTGGAAACTTATTAGAGCCACTTATTCTGGCATTGGAAGCAGCTCTCTGAACATTGTTTGCAGCTTTTTTGATATCAATATTGTTATTAAGAACCTCTTTAATGAGACCACTTAATATCTTATCGTTTGATATTTCTTTCACCCAATCATGCGTAGATGGAGCTTCTTGGAGCTTTGATGAATAGACCGAAGGAGCTGTAAAAATTCGATCCTTAGGATTGGTGAGTGGTGGTGATTTTGCAACACACCCAAAAAAACTGAACATCAATATTAAAACAATTGCACATTGAACGATTGAAGAATTAATAATGAAGTTCCTAAATTGAAGATTCATTTTTTTAAGATGCATTCATCCCCATTAAAAGAAACGAAACCAACTCGCTTTTTAATACCTCTGTAGAATTAAGATCGAAGCGACCTTCTGAAATAAGTAACAGGTTTTCATAATGGAATAACGAATGAGCCAATGCTCCTGCCATAAACATAATTTTGAGATGTGCAGAATTTGAATCAATATTCGGCAATGCTTTAGTAAGAGCCCTCACAAATTGAGCAAGCACCTCAGGAAATTGTTTTATGATAATAGAGGTGACTCGCTCATCTCTGGATGCTATACAGCGGCTTATTAATTTGTAATATTTATTATCACCATCATTTTCTGAGTCACTAATATCAAACACAGGATCAATAAAAGCATGAATAATTTTTCTTATTGGGTCCTGCTTGGTGTAATCAATAAGACTTAATAAACTTAAACGCCTTTCATTTACCGGCCTAACAACATCATCAACAACAGCACCAATAAGCTCTTCCTTTGATCCAAAATGATAATTAACCGAGGCCAGATTTACATTTGCCCGATCTGTAATCGTTCTTAGAGAGACAGAATCAAAGCCCCTATCCGCAAAAAGCTCACCTGCTACAACAAGTAATCGTTCCTTAGTGAGACCAGCGGCTCGGCTATCTATAGGGACTTCATTTGCAATCATTGGTCTAAAACAATCAAACAAACGTTTGAATGGCATTATTTAGGCCTAATAAGAGCGATTTCAACGATTATTTAGATTTAAAATAATAATCAATATTTCAGACGTTTTGATGTTTAATTAATCCAAAATAATTTGAAGCCTATCAATTTGATTTCA
>MDTB01237755.1_pt1 | contig 14296 bp, 14 predicted proteins | sample 811161 | NCBI WGS metagenome assembly MDTB01 (sample SAMN05326650, study PRJNA326480) | marine metagenome | isolation source: seawater | place: Mediterranean Sea | collected 2009
AACTTATCAGGTGGTCAGCGTCAACGCATTGCGTTGGCTAGGGCGTTTTATTTTAAGCGCCAGATTTTGGTGCTTGATGAAGCCACAAGCTCGCTGGATGTGAAAACCGAGACACAAGTAATCAATTATCTAAAAAGCCTAAAAAATAAAATTACCGTGATTTCCATTACCCACAATGCAAATTCCCTTGAGCACTGCGACCGTATTCTGAAGATAGCGCAAGGTAGAGTAACCTAATGATTAAATTAGAAAAACCCTCTAATGCGGATCCATTCTACTTAATTGTCCTTGCTGGAGGATTTGGAACACGCCTAAAGGCAATTTCTAAATCAATACCAAAATCATTAATTCCAATCCATGGTCACGTGTTCCTTGATATTGTCTTGGCTCAAGCATTAAAAAGCAGGCCTGATCGTATTATTCTATGCCTTCACTATAATGTGGAAGCTTTTAACAATTATCTTCACAATCGAAATTTTGCAGTAGATGTATCAACACTTGTGGAGGATATACCTTTGGGAACAGGTGGAGCAATCAAAAATGCTTTTGATCATTTTCCTGAGATGAAAATAGCTGCAGTCATTAACAGCGATACTTTGTCGAAACTAAATCTTCGTGAGATGTTAGATTCTTTTTATAAATATCAAGCTACGGCAATGATGGGGCTTTCAAAAGTTGATGATAGGAGTCGCTACGGTAGCGTATCAGTTAACGGAAATATGGTTTCGAGTTTTTCAGAAAAAAACATCAGCGCTGAAGGGTGGATTAATAATGGAAACTACATTTTATCACGTAAAATTTTTGAAGGCATGAAAAGACAGTTTTCAATTGAAGATGACCTTTTCAAGAAATTAGTAAAATCATCTAGGCTTATGGGATACAAAGTTCATGACGATGATTTTTTCGACATCGGAACACCTATTGACTATATCAGATTCACTAGGGAATTTAAGGGATCCTATTATGATATCAAAATTAAATAAAATAGGCATAGGCCAAGAATACCCTGTGTTCTTTATTGCTGAAGCAGGGGTTAATCATAATGGTTCACTTGATATTGGACTTAAACTTGTTGAAATCGCCGCAAAAGCTGGGGCTTCTGCCGTAAAATTCCAAAGCTTTGTAGCTGAAAACATTGTTACTAAAGAATCCCCAAAATCTAGCTATCATATTGAAACTACTGGAACTTCTGAGAAGCAAACATGGTATGACCTTTTAAAAACTCAAGAAATGTCAAGATCCATGCACAAGAGTTTAATTAAACATTGTAATTTACATAATATATTGTTCATGAGCACTCCATATGATGAGGAGAGCGTAGACCTTCTTAGAGAACTAGATGTTCCAATTATTAAGGTAGCCTCAACAGACACATCAAACATTCCTTTTCTTCGCTATATTGCGGCGACTGGAATTCCAACGATATTATCGTCAGCTATGGCGACACTTCAGGAAGTGTCTGATGCTATATCTATTTTTCAAGAAGCCGGGACAGAACATGGCATTCTTCAGTGCACCGGAAACTATCCTGCTAAATTGAGCAACTCCAATCTCAAAGTTATCCATCAATACCGCGACCTATTCAACTGCCCAGTCGGATATTCGGACCACACAATGGAAATGATCAACCCTATTGCAGCAACAGCTCTTGGTGCAGATATCTATGAGAAGCACTTCACCGTTGATCGGGGCCTGCAGGGTCCGGATCATAGAATGTCGCTACTCCCTTCTGAACTCGCTGAGACGATTACAAATATTAGACTAACCGAGCTTGCTCTAGGAGATGGAGAAAAGAAAGTTGTCGATGAAGAAATTGAGAACCGCGACAAACTTCGCAAAAGTGTAGTTTCCGTAAAAAGCATATTTAAAGGTCAAACCATCACACCAGACATGTTGGCAATCAAGCGACCTGCTTTTGGTATTCCTCCAAAAGATTACCAAAAAATACTCTACAGAACTGCCTTGAGAGACATTGAAGCTGATGAATTAATAACTTATGAGATGATTTCAATATCATGAAAAAACTTGCCATAATCGGTTCTGGCGGCTTTGCGAAAGAAATATATGATATAAGCACATCAATTGGTTTTGATGTTATCGGATTTATTGACACTCCCAGTTCAAAACCGTTACCACAAAAGACCATTGGGCATGAAAGTGATCTTGATTTAATAGTTGATAAATATGGGTATTTTTCTATTTTCATTGCAATAGGCAACACGATCGTTAGGTCAGCTTTAAGCAAGCAGATACCTTCAATTTTGGATCAACCTGTTCTGTTGCATAATACAGCGAATATATTTTCCAGCAAAGTTGGCCAAGGTTCAGTTTTCTATCCCCAATCTGTTGTGATGTCAGATTGCCAAATTGGTGAAAACTGTATTATAAATGCTGGTGCAACAATTGGTCATGACACAATTATTGGTGATTTTTGCAATATTAATCCTGGTGCAAACATAGCCGGCAAGGTTAAGGTGGGCTTCAATACAACAATTGGAATTGGCGCATCAATTCGTGAAAATATATCAATTGGTGACAACGTAACAGTAGGCGCTGGCACTGTTGTTGTTAAAAACATACCTGATAATACTCTTTGTATAGGTAACCCTGCTCATATTAAGCATGACTGAACCTTTATTTGTTTCTACAACGTTCCTTGAAGATGGAAGTCCTTTATTCGAGGCTCTTAATCTATGTAAAAGACTTGATATTGAAGGTGTTGAACTGGGATCTAATCACTGTTTTGAAAAAGATTATTCCTACATACAGAATTATGAATTTCGACTTTTAACCCATAACTATTTCCCTATACCGGAAGATGATTTTGTGGTGAATATTGCATCAAAAAATGAAGATATTCGTCAAAGAAGTCTTCAGCATGTGAGAAAAGCAATTGATTTCTCAGACGATGTCGGTGCAGAGATTTATACGCTTCATCCCGGCTTTATTTCAGATCCTGCCGGGAAGAAGAGATCATTAGAAAATTATGATTTTGAATTTGGCCATGCTGATATACGTGGTAGCGCGCATAAACTTACGACAGAACTTATGTTTAAATCTCTTGATGAACTCGTTAAATACGCGCAGAAAAGATCAGTCAAATTGGCAATTGAAACCGAAGGTTCAGTTAATCACCATAATCAACTTATTATGCAAACTTTAGAAGAATATGAGATTTTATTTGAACATTTCAACTCGGATGAATTAGGACTAAATCTAAATATAGGGCACCTTAACCTTGCATCAAAATATTTTGATTTTGACGCCTTTGAATTCGCCCACTTCATTCAACCCAGTGTTGTAGCAATGGAACTAAGCCATAACTTTGGGCAAAATGATGATCATTTACCTCTTCAGAGGGGCGCTTGGTATTGGCCGTTGATCTTTAGTGAAGGATTTAATGGCATACCTCGAATTTTGGAGTTTAGGCAATCAACAAGGGAAAAGCTTGAAGCAAGCATTTCCCTATTTCGAAGTTATCAAAATGAAATCGTTTGATTTAAATTCCATTATTTTCACCGAGCATACTCTTGCCCATGACATCCTTATAGGAATGAACAAAACTGCGCATCATACCGAAAACAAAGGGTTTGCGATCATTGTAAATGAAAAAAACTCATGCGTAGGAGTTGTCACTGATGGAGACCTTAGAAATTATCTATCCCAAAACAGTGATCTTTATATACCCATTTCAGAGATCTTAAATAAAAACTTTGTTTACGCTCACCCTGATGAAGAAACGAATACCATTCTCAGAAAGTTCGAAAAAAACATCTTGAATCTTCCTATTCTTGATAAGTGCCTGCATCCCATAGGTTTATTGAATTATTCTAAATTTTCTGTTTTTCAACGTAGTCGTGAACACATCATACGAGCAAGAGCCCCGGGCCGAATTTCTTTTAGCGGCGGGGGAACAGATATGAGTGAGATATTTGGATCGGCTCCAACATCTGTCCTGTCAACTGCGATAGACAAATTTTGTGTCACTTCCCTGATGTCAAGAGATGATGATGCAGTTCATATCTATTCTAAAGATCTCAATCTCAGATACTCAGCTGAAAACATAGACAATATTAAATGGGGAGACGATCTTGATCTTATTAAATCTGCAATCAAGATGATGAAGCCGAAAATTGGCTTTAATATTGAGATCAGTTCCGAGATTGAAATTGGCACAGGCTTGGGGGGGTCATCAGCCGTCGTCACATCAGTTTTGGCGGCCTTAAATGAACTCAATCCAATTAAAATGCTGGATAAATACGCCATTTCAGACCTTGCTTATCAAGTTGAGCGAATGGAAATGAAAATGGCAGGAGGTTGGCAGGATCAATATTCATCCGTTTTTGGTGGCGTTAATTGGATTGAGTTCAATCAAGACGATATACTTGTTAATCCCCTCAGAATAGATCGCGACACGCTTCTTGAACTGCATTACAATCTAATGCTTTTTCGTGTTGGTGCGTCTCGAAAATCATCTGAAATACATCAACATATATATGCCAAAAAATTAACATCAGTTAATAGAGAAAAATTTCTCAGGCAAATGGCTTCCAATACAAAGGGAATAAAAAAAGCCTTACTAAAAGGTAATGTGAAGGAGTTTGGTGACTACCTTCACCATTCATGGATGCTAAAAAATACCATGAACAATAATGTGAGCAACAAACACATAAATGAACTGTACACAATAGCTCGTGATATTGGTGCATTGGGTGGTAAGCTTCTTGGAGCTGGGAGGAGTGGCTATCTTCTGCTTTACGCGTCACCATTATACCAAGAGAAAATAACCGAAGTATTTGCTGAGCGAGGTGTTTATAAGCAAAATTTCAATTTCAATCCCAATGGTGTGGAAATATGGAAGGTTCCCAAATGACTTTAACAAAAGAACATATTTTAATTACTGGCGGGGCTGGATATATTGGGAGTATTCTTGTTCCAATTCTCCTTAACCTTGGTTATAAATTAACTGTAATTGATAATTTCATGTATGGGCAGAACAGTCTTCTTGACTGCACGCATAATTCAAATTTAAACGTTATTTATGACGATGTTCGGAACAAAGCAACGTTCACAAAATATGTGCAGGCTGCTGATATAATCATACCGCTTGCCGCAATTGTCGGGGCGCCTGCGTGCCAGCGAATTCCCAAAACAGCAAGAGAAGTCAATGTTGAGCAAGCGGAAAACATTGCAAAAATTATTTCTCCTGACCAAAAGGTCCTCTTTCCTGTAACAAATAGCGGCTATGGCATAAGCCAAGGGGATAAAGAATGTGATGAAACCTCTCCGCTTAAGCCAATTTCACATTACGGTATCACAAAAGTAGAGGCGGAAACCATAATATTTAATTCCTGCGATGCCATCACGTTCCGTTTAGCAACAGTATTTGGAACCTCGCCAAGAATGCGAGTGGATCTTTTAGTTAATGATTTTGTATATCGCGCTTTAAGTGATCGTTTCATCGTTCTTTTTGAGTCTCATTTTAAAAGAAACTATATCCATATCCGTGATGTAGCAGGTGCATTTATCCATGGCATTGATAATTTCAAGAATATGCATGGCCACGCATATAATGTCGGGCTTAGCAGTGCCAATCTCTCAAAACTAGAGCTTTGTGAGCAAATAAAAAAACATGTACCAGACTTTCAAATTCTGCAAAATGAATTTGCGGAAGATCCTGACAAACGTGATTACATCGTCAGCAACGCAAAAATCGAAGCCACTGGCTGGAAACCGTCGTTTAGCCTTGATGACGGAATACAAGAACTTCTCAGAGCGTATAGATTTCTTCGTATGAACAATTTTAACAATAAATAACATGACTAAAGTTGTTTTGATCATACAGGCCCGGATGGGGTCTGTTCGACTGCCAGGAAAATCGATGATGGATTTATGTGGGAAACCGCTCATCGGGCATATCTTGGAGCGTGTGAAACGTGTCACCAAAATTGACCAGATAGTCGTTGCTACATCAACGAACGTTGAAAACGACCCACTTGAGAATTTGGCATTAAAATATGAGGTTGAGTGTTTCAGAGGTTCAGAAGATGATTTACTTAGACGATATTATGATGCTGCGATGAAATTTAATGCTTCCACCGTGCTTAGGCTTCCCGCAGATAATGTATGCCCTGAACCATTTGCCTATGACAGGTTGATTGAATATCATGTCAAAAGCAATAATGATTTCTCTTCCAATATCTGTGGCTTCATGGGGGAAAAATGGCCTGACGGCATTGGCATTGAAGCCATCGAATTTGAATCCTTAAAACATGCTCATGAACATAATCACCGATCAGATCAGCGTGAACATGTAGCCTTGAATTTTTATGATTACATTAATGACTGTTTCCCGTCAGGGTCACTCTACAGTGTAGGGACTATACCCTGTCCGAAAGAGATATCACGGCCAGATATAAGCCTTGATATTAACACCAATGAAGATTTTGTTTTAATGAAGTCCTTATACCAGAGCCTTTACCCCATTAATCCTGAGTTTTCTATTAAGGATATAATAAATTGGTTTGATCAACGGAGAGAAAAATGACGCCGCAACGATTGGTATATTACAACGGTGAACTGATCCCTGAAAATGAAGCAAAAGTATCAATATATGATTCTGCTTTGATGTTCGGCGATATGGTTTTTGAAATGACACGATCATTTAATGGGGTGCAATGGAAACTCAGAGAGCATCTTGAGCGGCTATATAGCGGCATTAAAATTCTTCGTATTCCGCTTAAAATGAGCATTGATGAGATGGAAGACGCCTGTTATCAGACCATTGAAGCCAACAAGCCTACTTTTGATGTGGATGATGAACATCGATTGATGATTGATGTAACTAGAGGACTACTCTCAATTTATCATGGTATTGATATTGATCACAAAGGAGCAAACGTCATTATATCAGATTTTCCATTGCGTTGGACCATTCAGGGATGCTCCGGCCTTTATGAAACTGGGGTCAATATGATGATACCCTCTCAAAGAGCTATTCCATCGCATCTCATGGAGCCGAAAATCAAGAATCGTAGCCGTTTGTTTTACCTTATGGCGAATATCGAAGTTTCATTGTTCAAGGGTGAAAACAACTGGGCTTTGCTTATAGATCCTGACGGGTTTATCGCCGAGGGTACAGGTTCGAACTTCTTCATGGTCAAGGACGGTATTCTTTTCACGCCGGAAAAAAGAAATGTTCTTCGGGGTATCACTATGGAGAGTATTATTGATGATATCTGCCCTCTCTTGGGCCTTGAAGTTGTAGAAAAGAATATCGAACCTTTCGATGTTTACAACGCAGACGAATGCTTTCTAACCTCAACACCATTCTGCCTGCTCCCTGCGGTTACATTAAACAGTTTAGCAATAGGTGATGGAAAACCAGGACCTATAACTAAATCTATTCTTGATAAATGGAGCGAGCTTGTTGGTGTCAATATATCGGGGCAAATAAAGAAGTGGGATAAAGGCGCAGCAACAGGGACATCTCCATATAAATTCAAATCAACACAGAATTCAACATTGACTATGGCAATAGATGGTGATGACTAGCAGTACAAAGACGGATATATTTTCCGTATCAGGAAAAAAAGTGCTTGTTACGGGAGCAGCTCGCGGCAATGGAAAAGCAATAGCTGATGGATTTGCTGACGCTGGGGCAAGCGTATTTTATCTAGATGCAACAAGCGATGTTATAAATAATATCAACGTTTTAAACGATTCCAACCATCAAGCCTATCAGGTTGATATCACTGAGATAGATCAGTTAACAAGTACTCTGGATGTGATCGGAGATATTGATGTTCTGGTCAACAATGCGGGTATAACATTGAGCCAAGACTCATCCCCAGATCATTGGGAAAAGACGCTGAGCGTCAATCTTTCAGCAGCTTATAATCTATGCCAACTCTTCCGGGAAGGCATGATAAGGCGAGGTGGCGGGTCAATAATTAACATCACTAGTATAAGTGCTCATATGGGTTCTTCCGGAAATCCATCTTACCATGCCAGTAAGGGCGGTTTGAGATACATGTCCAAAGGACTGGCCGCAGATCTAGGACAATTCAACATTCGAGTTAACTGTATTTGTCCCGGATATATAAATACAAATATGACAAATTTCAGTTTTAATGATGAAGAGAGACACAAAAATATCAAATCTCGGACAATGCTGAACCGATGGGGTGAATCATCTGATCTCATTGGCACAAGTATATTTTTAGCCTCTGATGCCAGCAGTTACATTACAGGCTCTGACATTATGGTGGATGGTGGATTAGTGAATAAAGGTTTTTGACATGTTGCACATCTATGAGCCAAAATTTGTGGGCAACGAAGAAAATTATGTGCTTGATTGCATGAAAACAGGCTGGATATCAAGTCAAGGCAGTTACATAAAAAAGTTCGAAGCTTCATTGGCTGAATACCATGATGTAAAACATGCTATTGTTACCTCAAACTGCACTACCGCATTGCATTTAAGCCTGCTGGGATTGGAGCTTGGCGAAGGGTGTGATGTTCTTTGCCCTGATCTTACCTTTATTGCGCCGGCAAACATGATAAAACTGTCAGGTGCGCGCCCTGTTCTCGTAGATATTGATCCAGAAACATTAACGATTGATATAAACGATATGAAATCAAAATTGACGTCAAATACCAAAGCCATCATGGTCGTTCATCAATTTGGCCATGCTGCTCAAATGGACGAAATTATTTCATTTGCTCAAAAATATGATCTTAAAGTTATTGAGGATAATGCGGAGAGCATAGGAGGTTATTTCAACAACCAGCTTCTAGGATCAATCGGGGACGTTGCAACCCTCAGTTTTTTTGCAAATAAAATTATCACATCTGGTGAAGGTGGTGCGCTTTTAACCAATCATGATGACGTAGCTACTCGCTCACGGATGCTACGAGATCATGGTATGAATCCTGAATTAAAGTACGACCATAAAGATTTGGGCTATAATTATCGAATGACTAATTTACAGGCAGCCGTAGGTCTGGCTCAACTTGAAAAACTGGATCATATTCTTTCACTAAGAAATGAAATGCGTCTGACATATGAAGATGCATTAAGTAGTATTCAGCAACTTAAGATACGCAAGTTTTCAGACTGGTGCACACCTGTACACTGGTTAATGACCTTAACAGCAGAAACGGTTGAGATGCGTGATCGATTAATGATAGCTCTTTCCAGGGATCAAATTGAAACAAGGCCAATGATTAACCCTGTACACCATGCACATCATTTCAGAGCAAAGTATGACTGGAATGACTTCCCCGTCAGCTGTGACATTTCAGCAAAATCTTTCCACTTACCGAGTGGAAATAATATTTCTTCAAATGAAATCAATTATATCACAACCTGTATTAGGAAGTTTTTTGATAATGAGTAGGGATTTTTTCAGCAAATCATTTAACTATGAACACATTGATCGTGACATTGGTTGGAGATCAGAAACTATCAGCAAACGAGCTAATGACGGGTTAAAACTAAGCAAAAAAAAAATTCCTTCGCCATGTCCAGTATGTGAAAACTATCATGAACATAAATTCATTCAAAAAATTTACGGATTCACCTATATTCGGTGCAACGTATGCAGTCTTGTATATTTAAAAGAAATTCCAAATACCGAATTTTTGAAAGATATTTACGTTTCCAATCAAGAAGAGATGGAAAAAAGTCCTGGTGACGATCTCATCATTACAGATGATTTTAATGTCCGCATGGAAATGATATCAACCCCGAAAGTTGAATTCGCTCTTCGGGAAGCCAAGCTCAAAACTCCTAAATGGGTTGATATTGGTTGCGGTGTTGGTGATTTAGTTAAGGCGGCAACCAATCTAGGCTGTTATGCAGTCGGATATGATATTGATGAGCGTGAAATCCTTCATGGTCAGAACAATTCAAGCAACATTCATTGTATTGATGTTAACCCTGACAACGCTGAGCGTTATATTGGGGATGCTGATTTGATATCCGTTATCAGTGTCCTAGAGCATGTTCCGAATTGTGTTGAGCTACTTAAAATGCTGGTCAAGAATAGTAAAAACGAAGCTTATTATTTGATTGAGGTCCCCCGTTACAACAGCATATCAAGCTTGGTTAATATAAATTTCAAGCACCAAGTATCCCGTCACATGCTACCCCCCAATCATGTCATGTTATTTAGCGAGAAGTCTTTTGACACAATGCTTGGCAAAGCTGGGCTCCAACGTGTAGCCAGCTGGTATTATGGGATGGATATCAACGAACTTTTCGGCACATTGTTGCTAAACGCTGAACACAGCTTCATTGAGACAACTGAACTCAAAAGACTGATGAATGAGTTTCAGGCGATGCTGGACCGGAGCAAACTCTGCGATGAAATGCTTGTCTTATGCAAGCGGTTCTAGCTTATTTCAGATTTTGCTGTTTTCTATGATGGATCAAGTAAACTTATGAAATATGTCTAAATTCGAATTTAAACTTCATCATTCGAAGGGTGGACAGCACCCAAAGCAATTTCATAGTGACTTAAAATGGTGGGCTTTGGATTCTCCTGATGAAGGTTTTATAATATCACTTGAAAAGAACAATCAAGTTTTTGCTGTATCATCTGTTCTTTTCCGATTAACAGGTTTCAAGCCGAATTCCGAACGTGTAGCACATTTCGGCCATCATTTTGTCGCTCCCTCCATGCGTCAGCAAGGTGTGTTCACAGATATACTCAAGTATTCGGAAGAACTTTGTATCGACCACGGTATTTCCAGTATTTTAGTTACCCCTAATAAACAATCTGAAGGAATATATCGTTCTCACGATTACAATCTTATTGATGATATCAATTCACATCTTTACCTGATTGACGTGAACAAAACCATTCCTAGGCCATCGGAAATTTCTCAGTGGAAAATTTCTGGATCTGACTATTACGATACAACCTTAGGCTTCCCAAAACTACATCAGATGGACAAGTCACGTTTTGAATGGCGTTTTTCCCACCCTGAAACAAAATATCTTTTTTTATCAGGCCAAAGTAAAAATGATTATTTTCATATTGCGTTTCGCAAAGGAAAAAAGGGCCCTATTGATGTTTATGTGATAGCAGAAATTTTCCTAAACGGAGGCAAACCCGAACTTGGGCAGGTCGCAGCTCTTGTCCGTCAGTGTTTGCCGGAATTTGGTGTTCCCATGTATGCAAAAGTTATTACCCAGAGCTTCACCTCAAACACAGATGACGCAAATATTTCAATGTACAGGACATTTCCTTTCGCAATAAAACACTTTAACTCATCCGATCCAGATTGGGTAACTAGACTGAAATATTATCAATTTTCTGATAGTGACTTTGGGTGAAAATTCACATGTCTTCAAAGATATTCATTCCTTCGATCAATCCCTTCATATGGCTTTATCTTCTGTTGACTGGTAAACTTCTTTCAGGTGTTGTTTGTTTTCGCCATAAATTCGTACCGACCTGGCGGGTTGAACGTATACGTACCTCAAATCTTGACAGTAAGACATTTTCTGAACTTCACGTAAAAGCCATCGATTTCTCTAAGCAAAAAATCTCCCAGGACAAGGCTGCCAGAATATCGATAGAAGGAACGACCATAGACTTAAGTGTTTTTCAATATCGGAAATTGATTTCCTATGTCAGTGATATCATGGTCTCTGCTTTTGTGTTGAAAACTTCCGGTATCAAGGGAGTTGCCTATATTGAAACCTCGCTTCTTTTTGGTGCAAATCTTGAAAATCTCGAAGAGTGGCTTGCGAGCAACAGCTCATTAGAGCCTCGCCGAAGTATTTTTATTGGTATAATTTATCCAGTACTGAACAGGTCGCTATTAATTCTATTCTCTGTAATTATTTATATGAAAGACGGACTCAGATGGAAATATAAATCAACCCAGGTATATGACTATATCTTTAATCAAGTTACACCGACAGATAATTTAACTGACTATAAAAAAAATTTGTCTTGCTCTATTTTAAGTGCGATTACGGATAAAGCACACCTAAACATTAATTATATTATCAAGTGTGGTTCCACACGGAAAAAATGGAAAAATAATGGTTTTAATACCATCAGGTCTCTAACAGATTTACCAGTCCGTCCAAACTTTATGAGCATAGTAAATTCAGCTTCTTCGATAATGGCTCGCCATGTTAGCCTGAATGAGCCCTCCAGCCTGTTAAGCGTTATTAATTTAGCGTATATGAACTCAGCAATTAAAAAATCAATAGTAAATGGGTATATTTCAACTGTTTCCTGTATTGAGAGCATACCAATAGAGGCTCTTGCCTTCAGAGCACATAACAAACCGACATCGATACTGTTCTATTCATCAACAATGTTTCATCACGTTAATATGAGTTATATTTCATTTGATCACGCTTTTGTATGGAACGAACTACAAAAAGATTTTGTTTTAAGTTTTCCACAAGAAAACAACCTTCGGTTTCATGTGATGGGACCTGTTATGTTCAGCGATGATGGTTATCCTGATAAAAAGACACGAAAATCGTGCAATGATGAAATCATAATAGGTATTTATGATGTAACCCCTAAACCTGATCAACTTATTGATAACGTACGAATTACTACAAATTATACGATTGATTATTATAAAAAATTTTTTGAAGATATTTTAAAGCTGAAAAATTTAGATGCCCGTATTCGTTTAAAAAATAAACAAAAACGTAATGAATTTCAAGCCTCCAATATTGATTTCAGTGATGTTTTCATGGAACCCTCAAACATGAATCCTTATCAATCAATCGATGGTTGCGATATTGTGATATGTATGCCTTATACCTCTATATATTTCGCAGCGGAGCACCGCAGTGTGCCGGCTATATTTTATTCCTCATTCGATAATTATTTTTATAACGGATTAAAGGAATTGGATGACAAACTAATTATCGGTGAAGATGATTTGTTCAAGGAAGTATCAAAGATTATCAAGCAGCTGGACCAAGACTTCGATGATAAGGCGTTATTGCGTAAAATAGAAAAAAGGAAATCTCAACCAACGCCAATGATGGAAGTGCGAAACATCCTTCAACAACTTTTGGGGCACAATAAAAAAAATCAGGGATACCAATGATATTAAAAAATAAAACAATCCTAATCACAGGTGGGACTGGATCTTTCGGTCATGTCTTTGTACCTCAAACTTTGGCAAAATTCGATCCAAAGCAGATCATTATCTATTCACGGGATGAAATGAAGCAATGGGAGATGGCGCAGAAATTCGAAACTGATCCTCGGGTCAGGTTTGTCATTGGTGATGTTCGTGATTTAGAAAGACTTCGCCGTACCATGAACAGTGTAGATTTCGTGGTTCATGCGGCAGCGACAAAAATCGTTCCGACAGCTGAATACAACCCCACGGAATGCATCAAGACCAATATTAATGGCGCCATGAACGTTATAGAGTCCGCTCTTCTGGCTGGAGTTGAGCGCGTAGTGGCACTCTCCACCGATAAAGCCTCTAACCCGATCAATCTTTACGGCGCCACCAAACTAGCCTCAGACAAACTGTTTGTTGCCAGCAATGTTGGCGATGACAAGACAACACGTTTTGCAGTAGTGCGCTATGGCAATGTCATGGGATCGCGAGGCTCAGTAATCCCATTTTTCTTAAATTGCCGCGAGACCGGTGCCCTCCCCATCACCCACCCAGAGATGACACGTTTCATGATTAGCCTAGAAGATGCTGTTGATCTTGTCTGGAGAGCTTTTGAAGATATGCATGGTGGTGAAATATATGTGAAGAAAATTCCATCCATGAAAATTATAGATATTGCGTCGACCATCGCGCCGGAGGCTGATCAACCGATCATCGGTATTCGCCCCGGCGAAAAGATGCATGAGCAGATGATTGGAGCGGAAGATGCACCATACACATTTGCTTATGATGGATATTTCAAAATTTTGCCTGCCATTAACAACTGGTCTTCAGACCCCGCCCGAATTGGCGATGGCGAGAAAGTACATGAGGATTTCAGTTACACATCCGACGGCAATACGGAATGGATGTCAGAAGATGAGCTCAAGACTTGGATTGAAACCAATAAAGAAAAAATCGGGGTCATGTAATTGCCGAAACGCATTCTTATCACTGGTGGTTCAGGGCTACTTGCCCTGAACTGGGCTATTGCAAGAAAAGGTGTGGATGACATTACCCTAGGCCTACATCAGCGCCAGGTTCAGCTAGAAGACGTGACCGCAACCATGATTAGCGATGAAGGTGATGGCGCCCTCACTGAGGTTATCGCCGATATTGCACCTGATATAATTAT
>MDTB01015365.1_pt1 | contig 14295 bp, 15 predicted proteins | sample 811161 | NCBI WGS metagenome assembly MDTB01 (sample SAMN05326650, study PRJNA326480) | marine metagenome | isolation source: seawater | place: Mediterranean Sea | collected 2009
GTAGAAAATATGGTGAGTGGAAACGCTCAAAGACCTGGAGATATTGTAAAATCTTATAGTGGTAAAACAATAGAAGTATTAAACACAGATGCTGAGGGAAGATTAGTTTTGGCTGATGCTTTAACTTTTACTGAAAAAAAATTTAAACCTAAGTTCATTATTGATTTAGCAACTTTAACAGGTGCAATTATAGTTTCTTTAGGTTCAGAATATGCGGGTCTTTTTTCAAATGATAATAAATTATCAAAACAGCTAATTGACGCTGGTGAAAAAGTTAATGAAAAACTTTGGAGAATGCCTTTACATAAAAATTTTGATAAATTGATAAATTCTAAAAATGCCGATATGCAAAATATTAATTATGTAGGTGGAGCTGGATCTACAACTGCAGCACAATTTTTGCAAAGATTTATTTTAAATAAAACTCCGTGGGCTCATTTAGACATTGCTGGAATGGCATTTTCAAAATATGGTGGGGCTTTGAATTCAAGTGGAGCGACAGGCTATGGTGTGAGACTGTTAAATCAATTAATTGAAGATAATTATGAGTAATATTGAACAAACGTTATCGATTATAAAACCTGATGCTGTGGAAAGAAATTTAGACAGTGAGATAAAAGATATTTTTGTTAGAAATGGTTTTAAAATCGTTAAAGAAAAAAAAATTCAGATTGAAAAATCAGAAGCTGAAAAATTTTACAAAGTTCATGAAACTAAGCCATTTTATAATGATTTATGTGGATATTTGTCATCTGGACCAATAGTTGTAATGGTCTTAGAGAAAGAAAATGCCGTTCAAGGAAATAGGAAATTGATGGGTGCAACTAAACCAGAGGATGCAGAAGAGGGAACTATAAGAAAAATATATGGAATTTCTATAGACAAAAACTCTGTCCATGGATCTGACAGTATAGAAAATGCTAAAATTGAGATAGATTTTTTTTTTAAAGATTAGTTAAAACTTTACTTAAAGCTTTAGGGTATAGAAGGTGTTCTTGTTTGAGGATTTTTGAAGCAAGACTTTTTATATCATCCTTTTTAAAAATTTTAACTTTTTTTTGCAATATTATCTTTCCAGAATCTAATTTTGAGTCTACAAAATGAACAGTACAACCAGAGTATTTATCATTGTTTGTAATAGCCTTTTCGTGTGTGTTAAGCCCTTTATATTTTGGCAGTAAAGAGGGATGTATATTAAGAATTTCACCATTAAATTTATTTATAAATTTTTTAGATAGGATTTTCATAAATCCAGCAAGACAAATTAATTGAATTTTGTATTTTTTTAAATTTATAAGAATTAAATTTTCGGATTTGTTTGTTTTTAAATTTTTATAATTTACTATTAATTTTTTAATCTTAAATTTTTTTGAATATTTAAGACCTTTTGCTTTTTTATTACTAGATACAATTAATCCAATTCTAAACTTTGAATTTCTTTTAAATGATACTTCTATTAGATTTTTTAAATTACTCCCATTTCCAGATATAAAAACTGCAATATCTATTTTTTTAAAACCATTGGATTTTTTCATTTAATTTAATTTTTTTCTTTCCATTAATAATTTTACCTATCAGGTATGGTCTAAAATCTTTTGAAAAATATTTATTAATTTTCTTTAAATTTTTTGGGTTAATTATTAAACAAAAACCAACACCACAATTAAAGGTTCTTAACATTTCTTGATCACTGATATTATTATTTTTAAGCCATTTAAAAATTTTCAAGGTCTTAATTTTTTTTAGATTTATTTCAGCACATAACTTATTTGGTATTATTCGTTGAATATTTTCTTGTAGACCTCCACCAGTTATATTCGCACAGCCATTAATTAATTTTTTTTGATTCAAATTTAATATTTCTTTTACGTAAATTTTAGTGGGCTTTATAAGCTCTTTCTTAAGAAATTTGTTTTTTTGTAAATTTATTTTTTTTTTTTTTAGGATATGTCTTATTAAAGAGTATCCATTTGAATGAACTCCATTAGAAGGGACTGCTAAAATTAAATCATTTTTTTTTATTCTGCCTTTATTTAAAATTTTTTTTTCATCTACAATTCCTACAGCAAAACCAGCGATATCAAATTTGTCTTTTTCATATGTTCCAGGCATTTCAGCTGTTTCACCTCCAACCAATTCACATCCCGAAATTTTACATCCTTTGACAATACCTTTTAAAATTGATTTAAGCTTTTTTAGATTGATTTTATTTATAGAGATGTAATCTAAAAATAGAATTGGTTTAGCCCCCTGCACAATTAAATCATTCACACTCATTGCAACTAGATCGATACCTATCGTATCGAATTTCTTAATCATATTAGCTATTTCAATTTTTGTTCCTACACCATCAGTACAAGCTACAATTTTTGGTCTTTTCATACCCCTTGGAATATCTGAGATTGATCCAAATCCGCCAATATTTTTAAACTTTTTATTGCCTTCTTTTTTTGATGAAATATTAGATATGAATTTTATAAATTTGTCTGCAGCATCAATATTGACGCCACTTTTTTTATAGGTAAAGAGATTTTTATTCATTACTATAAGGTATAAATTCTACTATGTTAAAATTTAAAAAATTATATATTTTTTTTGTAATTCTTTCTTTAAATTTGTTTTTTTTTTCCACAACCAATTTAAATGCTAAGGCATTTCTAATCGAAGAAATAGAAATTTCACAACCATTTAAGAATAATTTTGAAAAAAACATTGTAATAGACAAAGGTTTTAAAAGGGCTTTTAAAGATTTAACAAATTTATTGATCAAATCCTCCGACCTCAAAAAGGTAAAAAATACACAACTTAATGAAATAAAGGGTATGATAGAATCTTTTTCAATCAAAGAAGAAAAATTTATAAATGAGATTTATTATGTAAATTTAGGTGTTTCATTTGATAAAAAAAAAGTTTTTAACTTTTTGGAAAAAAAAAATATATTTCCAACACAAATTATTAAAAAAACTTTTTTATTTATTCCAATTATAATAGATCAAGCAGATCAGGATATAATAGTTTTTTCAGATAACCCAATACATAAAAGATGGACTAAAACAGATAATAATTACCTGATAAAATATTTACTACCCACAGAGGATCTTGAAGATCTTAATCTTATAAAACAAAAGTCGGACATAATAGAAAATTATGATTTCATGCCTATTATAAAAAAATATTTTTTAAACCACTCTATAGTTTCATTAATTTTTAGAAATGATAAAGAAATAAAAGTTTTATCAAAAGTTAATATTGATGATGAAATATTTATAAGAAATGACTCTTTTAAAAAATTTAATTTTGAAAATATTGATGAAATAGATATTTTTATAGGAAAATTGAAATTACTTTATGAAGATCAGTGGAAAGAATATAATCAAATTAACACTTCAATTAAATTACCATTATTTATAAGAGTTAACAATAAAGATTTAAAAACTTCACTCAAGTTTGAAAATATTTTAAGTGATGTTGATTTAATAAGTGATTATTCAATTAATAAATATGATAAAAACTTTGTTTATTATGAAATAACTTTTAATGGAACTCCAAAAAATTTTATTAACATAATGAAAAATAAAAATTATAGTTTTAATACAACGAAAAAATTATGGATTCTAAATGAGGACTGATTTAAATCAACTAATTTTAGAATTTGATTATGAGCAAAACTTTAAAGATCAAGATTTTTATGTTTCGAAAAGTAATGAACATGTTTTTTCGTTATTAAATAAATGGCCGAAATGGGAAAAAAATTTTCTTAATATTAGTGGAGATAAGTACTCTGGCAAAACTCATCTAATAAATATTTTCTTAAAAAAATTTAAAGGAATTTGTTTAGATGCTAAAAATTTAAAAAATGAAGATTTAAAAAGGATTAAAATTTTTGAAAATATAATTTTAGAAAATATAGATAAAAATATTGATGAAAAATTATTTTATTCTTTACTTAATACCATTGATTTAGATAACAAATATATCGTTGTTACCTCTAAAGAGCCTATTGTAAATATCAATTTTTCTTTAGAGGATTTAAAATCGAGGACTAAAAATTTTCTCTTACTAAATATTGAGAAACCAAACGATGAATTAGTTTTTGCTTTAATATTGAAAACCTTATCTGACAGACAAATTTTAATTGATAAAAAAATAATTGATTTTATAATTAAAAGAATTGATAGATCATATGGAAAAATTTTTGAATTTATATATAAGATTGATGAATTAAGTTTAAAAAAGAAAAGACCAATAGATTTTAAGATAATAAAAGAAATTCTTGGAGAATAATTGAACAAATATAGAAGCCATAATTGTAATGAGTTAAGAAAGGACTTTATTGGAAAAGATGTAATTCTTTCTGGCTGGATAAATCGTAAAAGGGATCATGGAAATTTACTATTTATTGATCTCAGAGATAATTATGGAATTACCCAATGTATTGTTAGTAAAGAAAATCCTTATTTTGAAAAATTGGAGAAAATTCAATTGGAAACAGTTATCAATATACATGGCAAGGTAGTTAGTCGTTCAAAAGAAACAATTAATAAAGAAATACAAACAGGTGAAATAGAGGTAGCAATCAAAAGTTTTAATGTTCTGGGATCATGCAAAGAGTTACCATTACCCGTATTTAGTGATCAAGAATATTCTGAGGAGATAAGACTTAAATATAGATTTCTTGATTTAAGAAGAAAAAAAATTCACCAAAATATAATTTTAAGATCTGAAATTATTTCGTTTATCAGAAATGAAATGATTAAATTTGATTTTCTTGAATTTCAAACACCAATACTTACTTCTTCAAGTCCTGAAGGTGCAAGAGATTTTCTTGTGCCCAGCAGGCTAAATCCTGGAAAATTTTATGCTCTTCCCCAAGCCCCTCAACAATTCAAACAACTTATAATGGTTTCAGGTTTTGATAAATATTTTCAAATAGCCCCATGCTTCAGGGATGAAGATGCTAGAGCCGACAGAAGTCCAGGGGAGTTTTACCAATTAGATCTAGAGATGTCATTTGTGGAACAAGAGGAAGTTTTTGAAGTTACCGAAAATTTGTTAAAAAATACATTCAAAAATTTTTCTGACAAAAAACTTTTATTTAATAAATTTCCAAAAATTTCCTACGCCGATGCAATGATGAAATATGGAACAGATAAACCAGATCTTAGAAATCCACTAATAATAAATGATATTACAGAAATTTTTTTAAGGGATGATGTCTCTTTTGAAATTTTTAAAAAACTTGTTAAGTCTGGCTCGAAGGTGAGGTGTATAATTACTAAAGATACAAAAGATAAACCAAGAAGTTTTTTTGATAATATAGATAAGTGGGCAAAAGAGCAGGGCGCCTCAGGTTTGGCTTACTTCACGATCGATAAAGATAAAGAAATTAGTGGAAAAGGACCAGTAGGAAAATTTTTTTCTAAAGAGTCTTTAGAAAAAATTATGAAAATTACTGGAGCTGAAATAGGCGATAGTGTATTTCTTGCTTGCGCAAAAAAAAGTGAGCTTGAAAAAATATCCTCTTTGGCAAGAGACAAAATAGCAAAAGATTTAAAGTTAATAAACGAAGATGTTTTTGCTTTTTGCTGGATTGTTGATTATCCTATGTTTGAAAAAAATGAGATTTCTAATAAAATTGAGTTTAGTCATAATCCTTTTTCTATGCCCCAGGGTGATATTAGTAAGATTGATTTTGAAAAACCTTTAGAAATTTTAGCTTATCAGTATGATATTGTATGTAATGGTGTTGAGTTATCATCAGGGGCAATCAGAAATCATATTCCGGAATTGATGTATAAACTTTTTTCTGTAGCTGGTTATTCAAAAAAAGATGTAAATGAAAAATTTAGTGGCATGATTAATGCTTTAAGCTATGGAGCCCCACCCCATGGTGGCATTGCTCCTGGCATTGATAGAATTGTTATGTTAATAGCTAATGAGAAAAATATTAGAGAAGTTACAATGTTTCCGATGAACCAAAATGCACAAGATTTAATGATGAATGCTCCCTCTGAGGTTGATAACAAACAACTAAAAGAGCTAAATATTCAATTAAAAGAAAAAAAGTAATTATTTTTTTCCTTTTAAACTTATCTTTACATCAGAAAGATCTACTAGATTTTTTTTATAATTATTTCTTACAAATCCTTTGCTAGTTATATCTTTTACAATTTTTAGTAGTTGAGATTGACCATCTGAATTTTGTTCATCAGAGATATTATTTGAGTCCAATTCTCCTATTGACGGAGTATGAGCCAAATCTTCTCTGTTTTGGTAGGATATTGCTAATTCTCTAAATATATAATCAAGGATAGACGAAGCACTTAAAATTCTGTCATTTCCATAAACTTTTCCTGAAGGTTCAAATTTAGTACCAATAAAAGCACTTATATATTCGTCAAGAGGAACTCCATATTGGAGACCTAGAGACACCGCTATTGCGAAATTATTCATTAATGCTTTTACTAACTCACCTTCTTTACTTGTATCAATAAAAATTTCACCAATCTTTCCATCTTCATATTCTCCAGTATGCAAATATACTTTATGGTCTCCTATAGTTGCTTTTTGGATATAACCTTTTCTTCTATCAGGCATGCTGAATCTTTTGCCGTTTTTTTCAGATTTAGTTAGAATTTGTGTAACAGATTTTTCTATATTATTTTCTTTAAAATCTTTATTTTCTTTAGAAAGTTCAATTTTTGTCTCGTTTGTTTTGTTATTTGGTTCTAAACTTTTAGTCTTTCTATTATCTAATTTAACCTCCAAAACTTCAAATTTACCATCGTCTCTTTTTTCAAGATTTTTAAGTTCCGTTTCATTTATATCATCTAGATAATGATTAACTTTAAATGTGCATGTATAATAAGTTTCTACCAAATATTTTGCCATATTACCTCAGTTTAAAAAATTTATTTTGAATTATGATTCATTTTATTTATATACAAATTCATATTTTAGTCTAATTTAATTTATACAATTTTAAATTGAATAAATAAATGTTTTAATGTTGACAGTTCTTAAAAAAATTTTTACTTGGTGGAATCAAGATACAATTGGAACAAAGTTAAAAACAATTTTTTCTGGAAAATATGTAGGAAAAGATTCATTTGGTAATAAATATTATGAAAATAAAAAAGGTAGTAGATGGGTTATTTACGCAAATGAAATTGATCCTACTAAAATTCCAGTAGAATGGTACTCATGGATTCACTTTACTCCTAATAGATTAGAAAAAAATCATGAGCTAAAGAAATATGAATGGCAAAAACCACATCTCCCAAATCTCACAGGAACTGATTCTGCATATCATCCTAATAAAAATAAAGAAAATGTTATCAACAAAAAATACAAAACTTGGAAATCTTAAAAAATTATTTTTTTATTTAATAATCTATCTTTCATTCATGGAATTTAATACTGTAAAATCTGAAGAAGAATTAACATTAAACACAAATTTGAAAATTTTAGACAAGATAAGTTCTAAAAATGAATCAATAAAATTATCAAATGGCAATGTGTTTATTTACAAAGATCTTGCGATCAAAAGCTTAAAATGTAGTAATTCTCAGCTTGATGATAATCCTGAAACTAAGGCCTATATACAGGTAAGAGATTTAACTTTAAATGATAACGATAAAGTTTATGTATTTAATGGTTGGATGTTTTCTTCAAGTCCATCAATAGCTCCTTTTGATCATCCTGTATATGATATTTGGTTAATTGATTGTTATTAAATAATTTTTTCTTTATCTAACCAAGACACGTTAAAGTTGGATTCTAAAAATTTTTTATGATTTAATAATTTTTTATGTAAAGGAATTGTAGTTATTATTCCATCAATAACAAATTCATCTAACGATCTGTTCATTCTTTGAATTGCCTCATTCCTATTTCTTCCGTGACATATTAGTTTACAGATTAAACTATCGTAAAATGGAGTGACCTTGTAACCCTGGAAAATTGCCCCATCTACTCTAGTTCGAAAACCTGATGGTTGGTGACACATACCAATAGTTCCTGGAGAAGGTTGAAAATTTTTACTCGCATCCTCAGCATTTATCCTACATTCAATCGCATGACCTCTAGGGTTAATATCACTTTGTTTTAATGCGGTTTCTCCTGAATAAGCTATCCAAATTTGCTCTTTAATAATATCAATGCCAGTTACCATTTCTGTAACTGGATGTTCAACTTGCACCCTTGTATTCATCTCTAAAAAATAAAATTTTCCATCTTCATATATGAATTCAACTGTACCTGCACCCATGTAACCAATTTTAGTGACCATATTAAGAGTTTTTTCAAATAATTCTTTTCTAACCTCATTAGTTAAAACTGGACTAGGTGTTTCCTCAATTAATTTCTGATGTCTTCGTTGAACTGAGCAGTCTCTTTCATGAAGGTGAACTGCTCTGTTTTTACCAGCTAAAATTTGGACCTCAATATGTCTAGGGTTCTGAAAGTACTTTTCAATATAAACTTCGTCATTACTAAAATATTTTTTTGCTTCTGACTTTGCTGTTAAGAAAAGAGTTTCAAAATCCTCTTCTTTATTTACTATTTTCATACCTTTGCCTCCACCTCCCCCAGAAGCTTTAATCAAAACAGGAAAGCCAATTTTTTTGCATAAATTTTTAGCCTCAGAAATATCTTTTATTCCTCCATCAGAACCCTCAATCACAGGTAATCCGTTTTCTTTTGCAATTTTTTTTGCCTCAATTTTATCACCCATCATCTTAATTATCTTTGAAGGGGCACCTATAAACTTAATATTATTTTCCTCTAAAACTTTTGCAAAGTTAGCATTTTCCGATAAAAAACCATATCCAGGGTGAACTGCTTCTGAATTAGTTAATTCTATAGCTGACAACAAAGCAGGAATATTAAGATAACTATTTATTGGCTGGTGTGGACCAATGCAAACACTCTCGTCAGCTAGTCTGACATGCATACTTTCTTTATCCACATCAGAATGAACAGCTACTGTAGAGATACCCCATTCTTTACATGCTCTAATTACTCTAACTGCAATCTCACCTCTATTTGCAATTAAGATTTTTTTAAACATTATTCAAGAATGATTATAGTTTGACCAAATTCAACAGGTTGGCCATCAGCAACACAAATTTCTTTTACTATTCCGTCTGCAGTTGAGGGAACATGGTTCATTGTTTTCATAGCTTCAACAATCATAACTGTGTCACCTTTTTTAATCTTTTTCCCAACTTCAACAAACTTTTTCGCTCCAGGCTCTGGTGCATGATAAGCTGTACCAATTATTGGAGAAGTAACTTCAGTGCCAGAAATTTTTTCTATATCTTTTTTTATATCGGATGAGATATTTAAATTTTTATCTAATGGTTCAGATTTGTTATTAATAGATACCGTATTTTTTGACACTTTAATTTTTGTATCTTTTTCTGTATATTCTAATTCAGTAAGATTAAATTCATTTAAATAATCAGTTAACTCTTTAATAATTTTTTTATCTATTTTCATTTTTTAAAAGTTTTTGCATTGCAATTATGGCTAAAATATAACCATCTGGGCCTAATCCAAAAATTCCTCCAGTAACAACGTCACTTATTAATGATTTTTGTCTAAATTCCTCTCTTTTATAAATGTTAGATATATGTAATTCAATTATTGGTTTTTTAAAAATTTCTAGCGCATCTCTTATTGCAATGGAAGTGTGCGTGAATGCTGCGGCATTAATTATTATACCATCAAATTTTTTTCGAGCATCTTGAATTATATTGACTAATTCGCCCTCTATATTTGATTGCGCAAAATCTATTGTTAAGTGTAATTCTTTAGATTTATTGTTGCAATTCTCTTTTATTTTTTGAAAAGATGTTGATCCATATTGTGATTGTTCTCTTTCTCCTAATAGATTAAGATTTGGACCATTGATAATAATTATTTTATTATTCATTTACACCTTATATATGATGAAAAAAATAAAAAAAATAAAAATAAAGTTAAATGGCAAAGTAAAGTCTATCCTAGAAAATTATAAACTTATAAACCTCATGAATGACTTTAAAATACCTGTTAAAAAAGTAGCAATTGAATTAAATCTTGAAATAATAGATAAAAAAAAACTAAATAAGATAAAACTTAAAGATAAAGATAAAATTGAAATAGTTCATTTTATAGGAGGTGGTTAAAATTGAAAAAAGATTGTCTTTTTATAGCCAAAAAGAAATTTAATTCTAGATTAATTGTCGGTACTGGAAAATATAGAACTATGGATGAATGCGCCAAAGCAATTAAATTGTCTGGGGCTGAAATAGTAACTGTTGCTGTTAGAAGAGTAAATATATCAGATAAAAGTAAACCACTATTAATGGATTATATAAATCCTAAAAAGATTACTTATTTACCAAACACCGCAGGATGTTTTAATTCTCAAGAAGCCTTAAGAACTTTAAGATTAGCAAGAGAAATTGGTGGGTGGAAATTAGTGAAACTTGAAGTTTTAGGTGATAAAAAGAATTTATTTCCAGATATGATTGAAACTCTTAAGTCTACAGAAATTTTAACCAAAGAAGGTTTTAAGGTAATGGTTTATTGTAACGATGATCCATTGATGGCCAAAAGATTAGAAAATGTTGGTGCTTCAGCAATTATGCCACTTGCTGCTCCAATTGGCTCAGGTTTAGGAATCTTAAATAAAGTAAACATTAAGATAATTAGAAAACAAACTAAATTACCTTTAATTATTGATGCTGGGTTAGGTCAAGCATCAGATGCAACAATAGCTATGGAGCTTGGTTGTGATGGTGTATTGGTAAATACAGCTATAGCTAAAGCAAAAAAGCCTTTTGATATGGCTTTAGCATTTAAAAATGCAGTAGTAGCCGGTAGACAATCATATCTTTCAGGAAGAATTCAAAAAAAATTAATGGGTAATCCAACATCTCCTAAAATAGGAATCATTTAATCTTTTTAAAAAATCTTTTTTTATTAATTTTTTTTTTACTGAATTTTTTTTTCGTCTTAGATATGTTCTTTTTAACCACTTCTTTTTGTTGTTCTAAACTTTTTAATTGTTCTTGATGCTCAACCAATTCTATTGTTTTTTTTGATTTATTTTTTATATCAATTATATATTCTGGTATGATTAGAGAGTTATCAGTAATAATATCTATTTTCATTTTATTTTTTTTTTCAAAATAAGTTAAATTCTCAACAAAGTTTTCTTTTAAAAAATCTGAAATTTTTTTACAAACTTTAAGATCAACAAATTTTGCCTTATTCAAAACAGACTTTAATTCTACTATTTTTAAAAGTTTTTGTGCAAATGACTCATCCGTCAATTCAACTTTCCATTTAACAGCACTTTCTCTTAACCTTTGTCTCGACATCTCAAGTAATCCAAAATTACTTATTCTACCTATTTGAATTCTAGCTCTATCAGACCTACACTTTTCCTTAAGGCGTCTTTCTACTAGCCTTCTGTTTCCATAACTGAGCATATCAATGAAATCTATTATGATTAGACCTGAAAGATCTCTGATTTTTATTTGCCGTGCAATTTCCTCAGCTGCTTCAAGATTAGTATCTAAAGCCGTACTTTCTACATTTTTTTGTCTAATTGAACTACCTGAATTTATATCTATAGATACTAAAGCTTCAGTGGGGTTAATTACTAAGTAACCCCCAGAATTTAATTTTATTTCAGAGTCAAATATTTGGTTTAGTTTTTGTTCTATTCCTTCTTCAATAAATAAAGGAATTTTTCCTCTATATTTTTTTATTTTTTTAACACGTGTGGGCATCATCATTTTCATAAAGTTTTGAGCTTTTTTATATCCATCGTTACCCTCAATGATAATTTTTTGAGTATTTTCGTCATACATATCTCTAAGCGTTCTCTTTATTATTTCACTTTCTTGATGAATAAGTGATGGCGCAACTGAATTTAAAGCATTATCTTTAATTTGATTCCATGTATTCTTCAGGGTATCTAAATCTTGATTGATCTCATTTTTTGTTTTATTACTCCCGGCTGTTCTTACGATTAAACCCATCTCTTTTGGTATCTCTATTTCGTTAAGTATAGATCTAATTTTTTTTCTATCTATAGGGTTAAATATTTTTCTAGATATACCTCCTCCTTTTGGAGTATTTGGCATAAGCACAATATATTTTCCAGCTATTGAAATAAATGTACTTAACGCAGCTCCCTTTTGACCTCTCTCATCTTTTAAAACTTGAACAAGAATTACCTGATTGGGCTTAATAACTTCTTGTATTTTGTATCGTTTAAATCTGTAGGGTTTTTCTACTTTTTTTTCTTTTCCATTCTTCGAGTCAGAATTATTTTTTGTATCCAAATTTTTGTCATTATTTAAAATTTCTTCTTCTAATTTTTCATTTACATTTTCATCCTTATTTTCAGTTTTTTTTATTTCAATAGGATCATCAACATCTAAATTTCCTTCAGCTAAATCTTTTTCTTCTTTTGCTTCAACTTTCTTTGATAACTCTTCTCTAGCTTTTTCTTCCTCTTCTTTTATTTTTTCTAAGTCACTTTTTGGAATTTGATAATAGTCTGATTGAATATCGTTAAAAGATAAAAATCCATGCCTATCCCTTCCAAAGTCAATAAAGGCAGCTTGAAGCGATGGTTCAATTCTACTTACTTTGCCAAGGTAAATATTGTTTTTTATTAGGTTATTTTTTAAACCTTCGTACTCGTAATCTTCAATTTTGTCTTCTGATTTAAGTACAACTCTAGTCTCATTAGGATGCGATGCATCAATATACAAATTTTTTTCCATTTTTGATTTAATTCTTTCATTGAGTTTAGTATTTCATATAAATTTTGTTTATAAATTATGCCTTATCTTTAACAAATTCATTAATATAATGGTATCAGAATGACAAGTTTAATCAAAAATATTTTTTTAGTTTTATTAAGTTTTTTCTTAATATTTTCTCTTAGCATATTGGTTGTATTATGGACCTTTTCAAACAATATACCAGATTATCAGTTTTTGAAAAATTATAAGCCTCCAGTTTCAAGTAAAATGTACTCAGGTAATGGCGATCTAGTTTCAGATTTTTCTAAAGAAAAAAGAATCTTTGTCCCCTATAGCGTGATACCACAAAATGTTGTTAATGCCTTCTTATCAGCTGAGGATAAAAATTTCTTTTCTCACCCAGGGGTTGATGCAAAAGGAGTGGTGAGAGCTGTTATAAATAATATAAAAAATGTAATAACCTCCAAGAGATTAGAAGGAGCCTCAACAATCACTCAGCAAGTAGCAAAAAACTTCTTATTAACTAATGAGGTCAGTTTTAATAGAAAAATTAAAGAAGCTATATTGGCATTTAGAATTGAAAGGGCTCTTACCAAAGAAAGAATCCTTGAGTTATATTTAAATCAGATTTACCTCGGCAGTGGAGCGTATGGTGTTGCAGCTGCCAGCTTAGAGTATTTCGATAAATCGATAAGAGAACTGAATTATACAGAGTCAGCACTTCTAGCTGCATTACCTAAAGCACCTAGTAGGTATAATCCATATAGAAATATAGAATTAGCTAAGTTTCGTAGAGATTTAGTTTTAAAAAATTTATTAGATAATGATTTTTTAGATCAAAACAAATATCAAAAGTTTAAACAAGAACCAATTAAATTAAAAAAGAATAAAAGAGTTTTTTTAGAAGATGCTCAATATTATGTTGAGGATGTTCGAAAAAAAATAATTGAACAATTAACTTATGAAAAAGTTTATAAACAAGGCTATAATATTAATACACCCATAAACTTAAAGTTACAAAAAGTTGCAACAGAATCTTTAAGAGAGGGCTTAATTGAATATGATCATAGAAAGGGCTGGAGAGGTCCAATTTCAAATATTGACTATACAAAAGATTGGTTTGAAAAAATAGATCAAAAATTTAAGTTGGAAAAATCAATAGGATGGCAAATAGCTGTAGTTAGAGAAATAAATAAGTTTGAGGCAACTATTGAAACAAAAAATAATTTATTAGGTATAATTAAATTTAAAGATATTTCATGGACTAAAAAAGAATTTGAAAATTTACTTAATTTAGGTGATTTAATTTACGTCAAAAAAATAAAAGAAAATGATTACAGCCTTCAACAGTTACCAAAAATTAATGGTGGTATAGTTGTTATGGATCCTTACACAGGGAGAGTATTAGCATTAAGTGGAGGTTTTAGTTTTAAAAATAGTGAATTTAACCGAACATCTCAAGCCTTAAGACAACCTGGCTCAGCATTTAAACCGTTTGTTTATGCTCTGGCTCTGGAAAATA
>MDTB01182151.1_pt1 | contig 14295 bp, 15 predicted proteins | sample 811161 | NCBI WGS metagenome assembly MDTB01 (sample SAMN05326650, study PRJNA326480) | marine metagenome | isolation source: seawater | place: Mediterranean Sea | collected 2009
GGAATAATTTTAAGTTTTCGGTGAGTCCAGGTTGAATCTCCTCTTCCATTCTGGAGGCTATTCGAGTGAGCAATTGGACACACTCCAAAGGATACTTTCCAGTTGTTGTCTCACCGCTTAGCATTATGCAATCAGTCCCTTCGTTAACTGCGTTTGCGACATCACTGATTTCTGCTCTGGTGGGAACGGGAGATTCGATCATTGATTCCAGCATATGAGTTGCAATGATTACTGGTTTACCTGCTGCTAAACAAGATCCAACGGCTTTCCTCTGGATAATTGGTAAGTCTTCAAAAGCGCATTCTATTCCTAAGTCTCCTCGAGCAACCATTATGGCATCAGATGCTTGAATGATTTCTTCAATATTTTTAACTCCTTTTTGGTCTTCAATTTTTGCGATGATCTGGGCATCTGAACCGTTTTCTCTTAAAAAGCTTCTAAATAAATCAATAGAATCTGCATCACGGGTAAAAGAGAGGGCAAAAAAATCGTGTTCACATTTTATTCCAATCATTGAATCCCGCCTGTCTTTTTCGGTCAGTGACGGTAGACCAGTTTCAATTCCCGGAAGATTAACATGCCTACGACTTTTAAGCGTGGAGTCTTGTAAAACCTGGCAAATGATAATGTCAGAAGAAGACTCATCAACCAAAAGAGGTATTAATCCATTGTCCAATAGTACTGTGTCTCCTGATTTTATATGTTCCGGAAGTTTGTCATAATTCACCTCGATCTGCCAAATTCCATCTTTCAAAGGAGGATTGGGCTGTGCACAAAAAACCAAATCCAATCTGTCTCCTTTTTTAAGTTCTACTTCATTTTGTAAGTAACCAGTTCTGATTTCGGGTCCTTTTACATCCATCATTATCGCAGGTTCCCGATTGAGTTTATTACCAATTTTGCGAACTCGTTGTGAAATAGATTTAATCCATGCATGGTCGGCATGTGCCATATTAAGACGAAAGACATCCGCACCTTCTTTAATGAGTGCCTCAATAGCTTCTTCACTTTCTGTTGCGGGTCCAATTGTGGTAATTATTTTGGTTTGTCTTTTTATATGCTTCATACCAGGTGGGGTTCGGCTGTTAGTGGATCGATGACAAAAGTTTTAAATCGATTTCCTTGACCATTCAATTCTTTGAACTGCTGACATACTAAATTCACATCATTACAGTCCTTACTTAAATGCATTATAAATATTTTTTGCCAACAAGAGGAGTTGTAGGAATTGAGCAGTTCAAAGGTGGAATGATTCGACAAATGACCATGCCTACTTCGAATTCTTTGCTTTAAACTCCATGGTCTTTTGTTGTCTGCTTCAAGCATGTGGGGGCAATAATTAGACTCTAAAACCAAAATTTGAGCCTTTCTAATACGTTCTCTGACTAAATTTGGTACAAATCCTAGATCCGTCACCCAGGCCAAGCTTCCGGGAGGGTTGAAAAGATCATCTTCACCCCATTGAAAGAAAAAGCCAACCGGGTCGTACGCATCGTGTGGTACACTGAAGGGATGAATTTTAAAAACTTTGAACTCGAATGTCTTTCCAGTTTCGAATATTTTCCAATTAGGTTTTCTTGGTAATTTTGACTGAACGGCATGCACGGTATCCCTATTTGCAAATACTGGAAGCTTTTGGAATTTTGAAAGTCCTCTAATGCCAGCACTATGATCGTGATGTTCGTGAGTTAAAAATACTGCATCTAATTCTTCAGGGCATATTTTTTCTTCTGCAAGGAGTGTTTGCAATTTTCTTGCTGACAATCCTGCATCAATTAGAATTTTTGCTCCTTCCACGACCAAAAGGCTGGAATTCCCTGCGCTACTTGACCCTAAAATTCTAAATTTTGCATCCACTAGAATAATGAACTATGATACACTCGAGGAAAGCCAACATCAAAATATTATAATATGCTATTTATATGACTGAATTTTTTGACGAAGTAGATTGTAATGATAAGATATTGGGTAAGATAAGTCGTGAAGCCGCCCATTCAAAAGGACTTAGGCATAGGGCGGTTCACATATTTATTAGAAGTGAAAATAATAGGTGGCTCATTCAAAAAAGGTCGGCAATCAAGGATATCGATCCTCTTTTGTGGACAACGAGTTGCTCGGGTCATGTAGACGCTGGTGAAGAATATCTGGAAGCTGCTGTAAGAGAATGCAAGGAAGAGCTAGGTATTAATATCTCAGCAACACAATTAGTTGAAATTCTCAGGTGCAGTCCATGCAAGGAGACAGGGATGGAATTTGTAAGGATTTATTTTTTAGAGCGATCGATTAAAGATATTAGACCAAGTAAGGATGAAGTTCTAGAGGCAAAGGCAAAAACAATTTCTGAGATTTATCATCAGATTAGCCTCAAGAGGAATACTTTTTCATCTTCTTTCCTTCATTTATTTTGCTTAATATCTGCAAAGCTCTCGAGGTTATAGAAGAGAAAGTTGCGATGGATCTTTTCCACTAGTGGGATCGATACCGACGACTTCCCAACCACTTGAAGTGAGTAATCTACCTTGAGCTGTTCTTTGCAAATATCCTTCTTGGATCAGGAAGGGTTCATGTACTTCCTCAAGCGTGTGTTCTTCTTCCCCGACTCCAACTGCAATAGTTCCAAGGCCAACCGGACCCCCATTGTAATTTTGAGCAATAAGAAGGAGAATTCGCTTATCCATTTCATCTAAGCCGCGATGGTCAATCTCAAGTAACTCTAAAGCTTCACTTGCAACTTTACGATCGATTTCTCCCCCAGCTCTTTGCTCTGCAAAGTCTCGGGCAAAATGAATAAGATTATTTGCAATTCTAGGAGTCCCTCTTGCACGAGAGGCTATTTCTTGTGCTCCATTCTTATCAATTGGACAATCTATGAGCTTGCAGCTCCTAATTACTATAGTTTGAAGATCTGATCTATCATAGTAGTCGAGCCTAGTTTGAAGAGTAAATCGACTTCTCATCGGGGATGTAAGTAATCCGACCCGGGTGGTTGCACCAATCAGGGTGAATTTTGGTATATCCAATCTTACACTTCTTGCATTTGGACCTTGGTCAATCATTATGTCGATCCTGTAGTCCTCCATCGCGGAATAAAGATACTCTTCAACGGTTTTCGGAATTCGATGAATTTCATCGATGAAAAGAATGTCTCCTTCTTGCAGATTGGTCAGCAGACCAGCCAAGTCTCCAGGTTTATCAATCACTGGACCTGAGGTTACTCTTACATCCCTTCCTAATTCGTTGCCAATGATATGAGCGAGAGTAGTTTTGCCCAACCCCGGTGGTCCGCACAGTAAAATATGCTTGAGGGGTTCTTGCCGTTCGGCAGCAGCGCCAACCATTATTCTCAAGCGATCAATCGTTTTGCTTTGACCGGTGAAATCATTGAAGGAAGGGGGACGTAAGGCTGCGTCAATTGCTCCTTGTGCCCCCAGTGCCTGCTCCAAAAATTCTGTACCTTTGTTTGTATCTTCTTCCATAGGCTTTTCCTAATTTTTGTCAGAAGATATTGAATGGGGCAACTCGGATTCGGGTAATCTTTCCACCTGCGCTCCTAGACTTTGTAACTTCTCCTCAAATGATTCATATCCTCTATCCAAATGATAAATTCTTTGAACCCAAGTTTCTCCTCTGGCAGCTAAGCCAGCAAGAATCAATGCAGCACTGGCTCTTAGGTCAGAAGCCATAACTGGGGCTCCTTTGAGTTGGTTGATACCCCTAATAATCGCACTGGATCCTTCAATCGAAATCTGAGCTCCCATCCTCAGCAACTCAGGCACATGCATGAATCGGCTTGGATAAACTTTTTCTGTAATAACACTTAAACCCGGCGTAATGGAAGCTAATGCACAAATTTGAGCCTGTAGATCAGTAGGGAAACCAGGGTAGGGAAGAGTGACTACCTCCATAGGGTTTAAGCGATCGAAATTCCCTCTGCAATGAGCAGTATTTCCGTTGCATTGTATCTCCACGCCTGAATTTTTAAGTAAATCAAGAAAAGATCCTAAGTGTGATGTATTAACACCATCTATCTTAATCTCGCCCTGAGTCATTGCTCCAGCAAGCATATATGTTCCAGCTTCAATTCGGTCAGGTATGACAGAATGTTTGCAACCATAAAGCTTATCAACGCCATTTATGATGAGATGATGAGAACCGGTGCCCTTGATGTCTGCTCCCATTTGTCTAAGCATCTTGCAAAGATCAGCAATTTCAGGCTCGCATGCGGAGCCTTCTAGAACTGTTTGCCCAGGAGTAAGAGAGGCAAGCATCAAAGCGTTTGCTGTTCCAGTGACCGTACTGCCATGGCGCCCTCCTATGAACAGCGAGTTTCCTTTGATATTCTTTCCTTGAACGACTACTACTCCACCTGATAGCTCAACTTTAGCCCCTAAACCTTCTAAGGCTCGAACATGGAGGTCAATCGGTCGATTCCCAATTACGCATCCTCCAGGCATCGGTATTTCGGCTCTTCTAAGTCTGGCAACTAGAGGACCAAGTAAGCAGATCGATGCTCTCATTTTTCGCACTAATTCATATGGTGCGGAGTGTATGATAGAGGAGGGATTAATTTTCCAAGAATTTCTATCGATACGTTTTACTTTTGCACCCAGTTCAGTCAGGATTTCAGCCATAAACTGAACATCACTTAAGTCAGGTACATTTTCCAGAATAGTCTCTTCTTCAGATAATAATGAAGCTGCAAAAAGGGGAAGGGCCGCATTTTTAGAACCACTTACCTTAATTGTTCCATTTAGGGCGACTTCACCTCTAATGCGGAAGACATCCATATAGAGCAGAGTGATTTAAAGAAGTTATTAACCTCCAAAAATTTTAGAAATAAAAGTGCTCAATTTAGATTTTTGGACTTTTTTTGATTTTTCGTAACTTTTTCTTTTTAAACTCTTTGGCTGACCTTTTCTTTTAGAATGATCTTTTTTTTCTGTATGATCTCCTCTTTTATTTTTAAAATTATTTCTGTGTTTGGAAGGTCTGTGCTTTTTAGTGGGAGAATCGGTTCCCTCCTTTTTTTGCTCTCTATTAGTTTGATGACCCTTACCATCGTTCTGCTTTGCGTTTTCCTGACCTCCAGTTTTTCTCCCTCTCCTTTCATTCCTTCTTTTTTCAGGACGAGTCCTTTTATTTTCCTGATTATTGGATGTTGGAGGTTTTGCACTACTCAAATCGTCTGTTAGAATAGTCCCTTGACTGTAGGAAATTTCGCCAAATGGTTCAGCATCTACCTTGCTAGTCGTATTTGATTCCAATGGTTTTTCGTTAGGCCTGTACCAGCGGGATCTAATATTTGATTTTTGAGTTATGGGCATTCTGTTTTGATGTTAGGTTAATTGTTTTGGCTATTTGCCAATAAAATATTAGTTACGGACAAATTAATAAGTTTAATTTAGATGAACAAAGGATAGAATAACCTCAAGGTAAAAGAAAGAACCATATTATAGAAACCTCTTGCTTCTAATGGTTCAATGATTGATATGAAGGGATGGATAAAATGGATGAAATTTTTGAACTCCAAGAACAATTGAACAATAGAATTGGGGTTAATATGAATGACATGGACGATGAGGATCGAACTAAGTGGATTTTGAACTACATACGTGCTATGCAACAGGAATTGGCTGAATTAACAGACTCAGTCCCGTGGAAATGGTGGGCAAAATATCAGGAGTTTGATAAACAAAATGCTAAAGTTGAAATTGTTGACCTATTCCATTTTCTTATTTCTTTAGCACAAGTAATGGGAATGAGTGCTGCTGATGTGCATGAAGCATACATCAAAAAAAATAAAGTGAACCACGAAAGGCAGGACAGTGGGTACTCAGAAAAAGACGAGAATGATTCCCGTCACATATGAGTATTTTTAAAAGTTATAAACTTTTCAGCAGAGCTGCACACCTTGACTTCTTTCGGGAAACCTTGTTTTGATGAACTAAGTTTGACTTACTTGCTTTGTCTAAAGCAGATAAGAAGACAGTGGCAGCACTTTTGGCTTCGTCTTGATTTTTGTTTTCTACTGCAGTAACAAATGCCTTCTCAAGGGTTTTCAAGCGACTGGTAACAGTTCGGTTTCGGAGATAGCGTGCTTTATTCTTTCGAATGTTTTTTAGGGCAGATTTTGAATTGGCCATTGTTAATATTAATAGTTTCTAATTATATTGTGGTCAATTTTAATTTGACCCGAAATGAATCCCGAGAAGATGTAAGCCGGATTCTGTAATTCGATATTCGAACTGTCATTCATTTATCTATCCTTATACTTTAAGGATTCCCCATGTTGAGGGGATGCGACGTACCCGAAACCAGTGGGCGGACAACCCCGTTTCCTATTTCGCCTTGCATCGGACTGGGTTTACATTGCCCACTAAGTTACCTTCGTGACGGTAGGCTCTTACCCCACCTTTTCACCCTTACCCGCAGAGGCGAGCGGTTTGCTTTCTGTTGCACTTGCCGTGAACTTGCCTTGACGCAAGTCCCCCTTGCTTTCACAAGGAATCCTGTCCTGTGATGTCCGGACTTTCCTCTGCATAATGAGTTTATTATACAGCGAATGACCACTTCTCGGAAATTTCATTTTAATTCAAAGATTATCTCTCGACATAAACAATCCTGCCGCATTGATCGCATTGAGTGAGCTTTTGCTCGACTAAGACAGAAGATACCACATCATTTGAAACCTTTAAGTGACACCCTGAGCATTTTTGATCAGAAAGGGGGGCAAGGTATGGTGGCTTTGTGACTACTCTCTTAATCCTGTCGTAAGTTCTTAGCATATCAGCGACTACTTTGTTTCTTGCATCTGAGATTTCCTGTTCAATTTCACTAATTTCTAATGAAATACTTTGGTCCCTCTCTGATAGCGATGCTTTTTGTTTTTCAAAATCCTTCACCTTTTCAGCAATTTTACCTTCAGCAATTTTAGCTGTCTCACGAGCATCATCGATTTTTACTAGTACTTCAATTTGTAGATCCTCAGTGGAAGATTGTTTCTCTAAGAGTGAGGTTATCTCATTTTCCAGAGCTGCGTATTCCTCATTTTTTTTAACTTCCAACTGTCTGACTTTACTTCTAGCTAATTTTTCGGAAATTTCTATTAGTTCCTTTTCTAAAGAATTATTTCTGGTTTCAAGTTCCTTCCATTCAGTAACTGCTTGATCGATTGATTCTTGCTCAATTTTGATTTTTTGATCCATTCTCGAAATCTCATTGGGTAATTGCTTTTGCTCTTCAAGCAATTTGTCGTGTCTGCGGTCTCGACCGTGTAAAAGAAGAAGTTCTTTAAAGTCATCGTTACTGGAGATCATAAGTTTTTATATGGGGTGGTAACCTAGGTATCAAAATGTATAAAAGTGCAAAATTGCACAAGAAGATTGCATTCGTTGTTTACAAAGTAGCTCTTAGAGAATTTGTTATGGTCTACCAAGATATGAATAACACAAGTGAAAAGTTGGAAGATGCGATATTGAGTTTCACACTTGGAGAGGTGGACAAGGCGCACATGCTTCTGCAAGAGTTAGTAAAAGTTAACCCCAATTGTATCGATTCGTGGCGAGCCTTAGCGGAAGTTTGCCTCGCTCGAAATGAATTAAATTCTGCTGAAGATGCTTGCCGGAAGGCTCTTGAAATCGATGGCGACGATCTTACTATAGTAGTGAGTCTTGCACGAATTTTGGTGCAAAAAGGAGATAAGGATGGGGCAGAGAAAGCTTCTTCCAAAGCTAGATTGCTTGGGTGGAAGGAAGAACTTGCAGAGGAAAACGACTAATACTATCATAAGAAACTCAATTCTAACATGCCTACAAAGAAACACAGTTTAGATTTCGAAAAACCACTTTTAGAACTTGAAAAGCAACTTGAAGAATTGCTGCAATCTTCAAAAGATTCCGATTTAGATTTTTCTAAAGAAATACTTGCAATAGAGAAAAAAATAGAAACGACGAAAAGAGAAGTTTATTCTGATTTAACTTCTTGGCAAAAGGTACAACTCTCTAGGCACCCCAACCGACCCTTCACTTTGGATTACATTGAAAGAATTTTTGATGATTTCCAGCTTTTACAAGGTGACCGTCAATTTAAGGAAGATGCTGCTATTGTTGGTGGTCCTGCCTCGTTAGTTGGTATGTCAGTGATGATCATTGGTCAGCAAAAAGGAAGAAATACCGAGCAGAATCTGAAGAGGAATTTTGGTTGCCCGAACCCTGAAGGTTATCGAAAGGCACTTAGACTGATGAAAATGGCAAATCGATTTAACATGCCCATAATTTCCATCATTGACACCCCAGGTGCGTTCCCAGGAATAGAATCAGAAGAAAGGCATGTTGCAGAAGCTATAGCTGTCAATTTAAGAGAGATGGCAACATTCAATGTCCCTATCATTGCAGTGGTAATAGGGGAGGGTGGTTCAGGGGGTGCACTTGGTGTTGCTGTTGCAGATTATGTTATGATTTTAGAAAATTCCTATTATTCTGTCATATCACCAGAAGGGTGTGCTGCAATTCTTTGGAAAGACAGAAGCTATGCATCTGCAGCATCTGAAGCACTCAAGCTGGATGCTCGTGGTTTAATAGAACTTGGAGTTGCAGATGAAATCATCCATGAACCTGTTGGTGGTGCTCATGCAGATTGGGACCTGACTGCCAATTCCCTAAAGCAAAGCTTGATCAGTACACTTAAGAAACTAGGTGATATATCAGATATAACTGAATCTAGATACAAGAAATTTAGGAAAATGGGTTTTGTTACAAATTCTTAATTTAAAATTAAACAAAATTAAGGGGTTGCAAGTTCATTCTGATCTATGACCCCTAGGATATCATCCCTCATCCTTGATTTCATTCTTTGAACGGAGTCTATTTGAAGGAGTAAGCTATTATTTTGCTGGTTTAACTGAGAAATTTGACGGTTAAATTCCATTTCCCTAACCTGTAAGGATTTATAATCCTCCCTTAAACGATAATTTTCGTTTTCTAGCTTCCCGAGTTTTGCAATGGCAGATTGTTCATTAGAAACGAGAGCATTAATTTCTAATCTCAAAGCATTGTTTTCGTTCATAATTTCATTCATGGTTAGATTATGAGAATTTTTAATTTCGTTCAAATCTCCAAGAAGTCGCTGGTTTTCGTTCTCAAGACTCAAAATGATCTCGTTTTTAGCCCTCTCATCTCCGATTGCTTGGTTAAGCTGGATTTCCAGTTGCCTAGATTTATCATTAAGAAAATCAGCTTCGTTGCGCAGTGATTGAGACTCCTCTACGAGTCTTTGGTTTTCAGAGTCAATTTGCCTAACTTTTGCAACAAGTGACTGCTCATTTGTATTCATAGTTTGCAAATCAATTCTCATCAAATCAATAGCCTCTTTCAAAGACATATTTTCTGATTCAAGACTATTAGCTTTACTCAAAAGTAACTCGTTTGCATCCCTTAATCCTAAGAGTTGTTCTGAGATCCTAGATTCTTCGATTCCAAGGGAATTTACTTCAGCACGCAAATTTGATAATTCTTCTTTCATTAAAGAGGCATTCTCTTTTAGTGTGCTGTTTTCTCCTGATAATCTGTCCACTTCCTTTTCCAAGCTATCCTTTATGTTATCAACTGAGTTTTTGGTTTCAGTTAAGCGTGCAAGAGAAAATTTAAGTTCATTATTGAAGTTTCTAGTGTCTTCTATTTCGCTTCGAAATGCGTCTGATTCAATTTCTTTTTCTCGAATTTCGTTTAAAAAATTACCGTTTTCTTTTTCCAAATAGGAAATTCTGTCACTGAGGAGTTCTTCCACTCCACTTAGACGAGCAATTTCGCTTTTAAGCGTAACGATTTCATTTTGATACTGTTTCTCATCATCATCAAATGCATCCAATGATTTTTCTTGGGATTTAATCATAGCTTCATAATCCAAAACTCTTTTTTTGCCGTTTTCTAGATCAACTGATGCGTTAGCCAATTTTTGGCTCAGCTTCGCAATTTCAGTTTTTAAGCGATCGTTTTCAATTTGTACTTTTTTATTTTCGGTATCCAGGGATTTATTTTCTGAGTCCAAATTATCTGCCCTCCTCTGTAATGTAGATCTACTCAATTCAAGGTTTCTTATTTTAGTATATTTTCCTTTTTCTTCTGCTTCTCTAGTCTTTTTCTCGTTAATAAGGCGTCTGTTTTCATTGGTAAGTTCTTTGGCTAATTGGGCAAGTTCTTGCTCATCGGTTTTCAATTCTTGAAGTTGCCTTTGAAGTCTAGAATTTGTTTCTTCAAGATAACGATTGCCGTTAGGTCTTGTTCGACTGTTCCTGAAAGACTCTATTTGTGATTCTAAAATAACGATCTGAGAAATAGCATCACTCAGTTTTTTTGAAATATTTGGATCGATCTCATTATTTAATTGAGGCTTTGCTTGTGATGCTATCAAAGTTCGGGTTTTCTCAATTAATGCGTTGTGTTTGTCGACCAGTGTATTGTACTGCTCCACCAAAAATTCTGGATCTCTCAAGTCTTCAGGACTTTGATTGAACGAATACTGACTAAATGCGAAATAGAAGAAAATTCCGAAAAATGAAGTTTTAATGAAGATTCTCATGTGCCTTATAGTTTTTCAATTTCCTTCAATGAAAACAAGAAGAAACTTTGCTACTCGCAAATTAGTTTCCCTGTTCTTCTAAGTCTGTCATTAATTGCCACTGCAAGTTGGTCATTTTCGGGAAATAGACATGTCAATATTGAGGAAGCTTTCATCTTATCAACGAAATGAAGTTTTGAATATAGTTTTCTACTTACTTCCAAAAGTGAGTTGGAATCTGCAAAAGAAAAAACTTTTTCTTTTCTTAATATTTTTGATTCGAATGATTTGAATGGAAGTAAAACAACTTGATTCCGTTCAATCATGCGAGATGCTAAACTTTTAAAATCTTTAAAAATAAAAGTAGGCGTTAGCGGGGCATAGTGGAGACTTGTCATACCCGGGGATTTTTTAAGGAATAAATCTTCACTTGGCATACTGTTGACTTTTATGCCTAGATGATTCTCTAATGCGGCCTTTCCTACTGGACCTGGTCGTAAAATAGTGGGATTATTCGTGGTTAAGTCCAGGACGGTTGATTCGATTCCAACATGACAATCTCCTCCATCTAAAATTTGCGGGCAGTTGTCTTTAAAACCATCAATTACATGATCAGCGTTAGTTGGACTGATTCTGTTCGATGGGTTCGCACTAGGTGCAGCCAGAAAAAGGCCGGTACTTTCAAGTGTTTTTCTGAAAACCTTACTTTGGGGAGATCGTAAGGCAACTGTCGGCAAACCAGCTCTTGTAAGCAGGGGAATATTTTCTCGTGCCGGAAGAACAAAACTTAAAGGACCAGGCCAAAATCTTTCAGACAATTTGTAAAAAATGGATGTTGTGTGAGCTATTTTAGAAGCATCTTGGGAAGAAAAGATATGAACAATAAGTGGGTTTTGTTTAGGGCGACCCTTCAATTCATATATTTTTCTTACTGCACCTTCAGAAAGAGCATTAGCTGCTAATCCGTAGACTGTTTCTGTGTGGATTGCGACCACACCATTGTTAGAAAGTGTTTCACAACACTCTAGAAAACTTGCAATCAAGTCTAGGGATTAACTCATTAATTGCATGTGCCTGGCTTTTTTAATTAGCTTTGAGACTGTTCTTTGTTGATGAGGAGTAAGATTCGTGTACTTTCTAGGCAATATCTTACCTGTATCAGTAGTATATTTACTCAACGCATCTTTATCCCAAAAGGAATAATTCTCAGGGTTTTTGCTTTTAGCATCAGGGTTTGTATCAGCAGACATAATGAATCTATACAAAAATTTTGTTACTTCTACAATCAAAAAAGTTGCTCGATTAATATATTGACCAAAGTTGATTAAATTGGTTTATTTATAAATATGAAAGTCGCTTCATCGATTAAAACTCTCAAAAATAGACATCCAGATTGTAAGGTTGTTCGCCGCAGGGGACGCCTTTACGTAATAAACAAAACCAATCCAAGGTTTAAAGCTAGGCAGGGGTAATTAAGTTGAAAAAAGATATTCACCCCACCCTAAATCCAGTTTGTTTTGTCGATGTTTCAACTGGTAAGAAATTTACATCTAGATCAACTGCATCTTCCAAAAAAAGTGAAAACATAGACGGGATTGATCATCATGTTATTGTAAGAGATGTCACAATGGACTCTCATCCTGCTTACACCGGTGAAAAACGCTTCGTCGACACTGCAGGCAGAGTAGAAAAATTCCAAAATAAGTTTTCTCGCAAGAGATAAACATTTCACCTTTTCTGAAAGTAGTTTTTTGGCGACTCACAATCGTCGCATGGCCTTTTTATTTTTAAATAATCTCAGAAATATTCAGGTTTACGGGGTGGTTTTAAAATCATTTCTGATATTTTAATTCCAACCGTGTATTTACATTTTTGATTGTATGCATGCTAAACTTGGACTTAGCTATACCTCAGTGAGTAAGTGTAGTGTATTGTTTTTGTGCTTCGTTGCGGGCTTTTTTGTGCCAGCTTTTGCTTACGAAGATATGATCTCGGTAACCCAAGGTGCTTTTTATATGGGGGATGACAATGAACTCACTGACGAGAAACCTAGACATGCATTATTCGTTTCCGCCTATTTCATGGATAGAACTGAGATTACACTTAAAAGATGGCAAACAGTGAGAGACTGGGCACTTTCTAGAGGATATGAATTCAGCGAAAATCAAAATTTTCCTATGAAGGGGCCTTCATGGTTTACGAGTCGTGATCAAGATGATTACCCCATGAACAATATAAATTGGTTTGATTGCTTAAAATGGTGCAACGCCAGATCAGAATTTATGGGAAGGAAACCGGTTTACTACACCGATGGATCATTAATTGAAGTTTTTCGTTCTGGAGAGATTCATTTCTCGACATCGCAAATCAACACATCTGCCAGCGGATATCGATTACCCACCGAAGCTGAGTGGGAAAAAGCTGCTCGAGGAGGAGTTACCAATATAGCCCATGACTATCCTTGGGGTTATGGGTTATCGGGAGACTTTGCTAATTACAAACTTAGTGGCGATCCATTTGATGATGGCATTGCACCCGTTGCTTACTACAACGGGTTTCAGGAAATAATTTCTGCATTCAATAGTAATGGTGGAGAACTAAGGCAGTCTTCTGATCGACAAAACAAACTTGGGTTTTATGATATGATTGGAAATGTTAGCGAGTGGTGCTGGGATTGGTATGATTCTGCATGGTACTCTAATCCTCTTTCGAAACTTAGTAATTCAATGGGACCTGATTTTTCGGAAGAAGAATCTGGAATAATTTATGGAACATCTGCCACTTTACCAGATTCAACTTGGGAAAAAAAAGTCCATCGTGGTGGCGGTTATAAAAGCGACCCCAATGATGTCGGGGATGTTTTGAGAGTTGCATACAGAGGAGTCGAGTTTCCCCACCGAAATGCAAAAACTATTGGATTAAGAACAGTGCGCGGAAAATTTGATGACGAGTTGTGGTTTGATCGTAAAAGCTATAACTTTAACCGGTGGTATCAATTGGACTGGTACGGATTATTTTATCAATCTCCCCATACATGGGTTTTTCATTTGGATCATGGTTGGTTATATCCGGCAGGAGATGGATCCTACAATAATTGGATTTTTTATCATTTTAAGGGTGGATGGTTGTGGACAAGTAGGTACGCATATCCATGGCATTATGACCCTCAGACTTCAAAATGGTTTAAAGACTTAAGTATGAACGGGGAGAGCGGGTGGTTTGAATCTTTTCCGGAAAAGGTAAAGCATCAGTGGGGTTATGGAAATTAAATTCTGTGATTTTTCGCCAATCATTATTTTTCAAAAAAAACTTGACCAACTTGTTGTATAATGATTCTTTGGAAAGCTTTCCCCGATTTTCGGGTTGTTCTTTGAAAGTTATTTTGTGTGATCTATTTATAGATGGGTCACCGGTCATATTTTTTTGATAAACAACGAGTCGTTTTGACTCGAGCCTGTGCGTGAAAACGCACAACTCTCTTTTGGAGAGTTTGATCCTGGCTCAGAGTGAACGCTGGCGGCATGGTTAAGACATGCAAGTCGAACGATAAGCAAGACTTCGGTCTTGTGGACAGTGGCGAACGGGTGCGTAACACGTGAGCAACCTGCCCTTGAGTACGGAATAGCCCGCCGAAAGGCGGATTAATGCCGTATGTGGCCTTTCATCGCATGGTGAGATGGCTAAAGCTTGTAATGGCGCTCAAGGATGGGCTCGCGGCCTATCAGCTTGTTGGTGAGGTAA
>MDTB01067482.1_pt1 | contig 14293 bp, 13 predicted proteins | sample 811161 | NCBI WGS metagenome assembly MDTB01 (sample SAMN05326650, study PRJNA326480) | marine metagenome | isolation source: seawater | place: Mediterranean Sea | collected 2009
GAGGTCTGAAAGTGTTTGTCGTTAAGCCCTGAAAAGGTTTTGATCAGTTTTTGATCAGGCTACAAGGCTACTGTCGTACGTGCTGGCAGCGCAATCGGAGGCGTAGTCGGCGGCGTCCGCGCGGAGATGAAGCATTTGCCCTCCTAAGGACATCTGCCATATCTCGAGCCGGGCTTGAGGTGGAGCCTCAAAGCAAAAGGTCTCCATCGGCATGACGACCTTCTCTCGGTAAAACCGATCGGGACCAATGCATTTGAGAATGACCATTTTGCTGGAATTGTTTTCGTACCAACATTCGAGCATGGAAAGGCTATAAGCAGTGCTAAGAGTATCTATTTGCTTCTCTAATTGTTTTGTAAGCATCGACACCAATACTATTTTCCTTAATATTTCAACGATATCGACCGCTACTTTTTCAAAAGGAATGTGCCTCGCAGAACATTAAACGATCGCATCACGATCAACTGACTGATCCACGAGGTCCGTTTCGAGGTCTTTTGTCAGCATGAGCAGCGCTACGCCCATCAGGGCTAAGCCCACGCCAAAATCCTCCTTCGGCGTGCACGCGATGGTTTGAGCCAGTCGTTGGTGTTGATCCCAGTTGTAGTGCATCTCACACAAGTTGGGTTCTTGTTTTCTAAACCAGACGGATCATCCAAAGCGCATGTCAGCGTGAGGACGAAAGATTTTGTGATCTTCAGTTAGATCCGAATGGCCTGACACTGGTCGGATTTCGTCGCAACAGAGACGTTTATTTCTATAGGCCACGGCGATAAAGGATTCGCGTTGATGATTTTTCTGTGACCAAAGGAATCAGTATGAGCATCACTCAGCAATTCGAGCTTGAAAGGATGAACCGGGCGATCGAGGCAACGGCTGATCCTCATCAGCTTCAAATTATTGCCAAGCAATTGTTACAAGCATGGCAATCACAGCGTGCCGCAACGGACTGGGTGATTCGTCAGCAAATGCAGGAGCTTTGAAAGGCAGACTCAAGCTGCAGTTTCACTGTGCAGACCCTGAGAAACGTATGCTGGATATTGAGGGCGCTGCATCATGGTCGTACGATTTGAGTGTCTGCGATCGGACTGGCCTGCTTCAGCAAGATCTTTTTGAAGCATGGGGTTGCAGCTGTTCAGACGTGACCAGCTGGGTAGCTGATGCGCTATCGGCGTGTCCTGGAATCGTTTCAGACCCGGTCTGAGCAGGCTTGAAAAACTTTGTACTGCAAGTTCTTCTCTGTGTCTGTCGTAGGGCAGACGGTTAATGGCTGAATCGAGGCCGAATTGTCGGACGCGATCTTCTCCAACCCTTCGATACAGCACTTCCAGGGTGGGTAATTGATCGGTTGAAACCACACAACCTTCGTGCTCCATCAGGCTGCGAAGCACTGTGCAGAAAATTTCTCCGGCCATTCTCTGCAGGCCTTCCGATGGTTTGCTTCCCAGGTCTTTGTGCTTGTGATCAAACAATCCAAGATCAACCTGAGCAATCCGGCTGGACGCCACGTGTCGATACACCTCTGATAACAGACCTACCTCCAGCCCCCAATCCGATGGGATACGCAGGTTCATTGCCAGATCGGTGGTGAAGGCAAATTCCCCAGCCAGCGGGTAGCGAAATGACTGCAGGTAGCGGAGGTATGGAAGGGGCCCGAAGATCTGTTCCAAGCTGGCAAGAAGGGGGCCAACGAAGAGGCGTGTTGCCCGACCTTGCAATGCCTGTGTTTCCAGGGAGAGGCGGCTGTAGAACGCCTTGACGTACGCCACGCCGTGGGACGGATCGAGCAGCGGACGCAACATGCGTTCGGGGTAAGACGATCCGAAGGTGCGGATGTCAGCGTCAAACAATCCGACAACCTCTGCATGACTGCAAGCCACCCCAAGACCCTGCCAGACAGCCCACCCTTTCCCTGGTGGTCCTGTGACTTCCAGGCCAAGCTCCTGAACGGACAGAAGAACTTCCCGAACTGCGGGACCGTTGGTCCAGTGAACCTGGACAGGGAAGGGCATTCCGTTGAAAAACGCCTCCGCGGCAGCGACGTCTTCCGCTGTTTCAGCGGAGAGAGCGACCACCAGGCTGCTGAGACCTTCGAGTTCCTTCAGAGCGTCACGGATCAATCCGAGGGCAGGTCGACTGAACTCATCCATCAGACATGGAATCAGCAGTGCCGTTCGTTTCTGCGCGAGCTCCTTTCTGAAGGCAACGGCATCGAGATTCCCGAGGCTGTAGTCATGGACCGTGGTGATCAGACCTTGCTGAAAATCCATGCAGTGTTGAAGGCGACAACAAGACGAAGGGACCTGCTCCATACCTGTGGGAAATCCAGCAGGTGAAGCTCCATGCATGACCCGCAGGCGGGAAGGTTGCGGAAGCTTCTGGGAGATCTGTACCCGGTTGATTCTTCCTGTGATCTCGAGGAACTGTCGTCGCAATTGCTGCAATCTTCTTCGAGCTCGTCAGGGAACGGGGACACCTCGGAGGCTTCAGCGCTTTGGAGTGGAGCGGATGCGGTTCTGATCACCTACGCCGACACGGTGGTGGATGCCGGCTGCCCTGGTCTTCGAAGTTTGAGCAGGGTCGTCAATGCCCATCTGGCCGAATTCGCTGCAGTGATTCATGTGCTGCCGTTCCTCAAATCCACCAGTGATGGTGGTTTTGCAGTGGCGAGCTATGAGCAACTGGAGGAGCGTCATGGGGACTGGTCCGATCTCTCTGCTCTTGCGGAGGGACGTCGATTGATGGCGGATCTTGTGCTGAACCATGTCTCCGCCTCTCATCCATGGGTCCGGCAGTTTCTGCGACGGGAGGATCCCGGTCAGTCCTGTGTTCTTGAAGCCGCTCCCGATCCCTGCTGGAGCGATGTAGTCCGGCCGCGCAGCACGGCCTTGTTCACTCAGCTGGGCCCTCCCAACGCCAAACGTCAGGTGTGGACAACCTTCGGCCCAGATCAGGTGGATCTCAATTGGCGAAGCCCTGAGGTGCTGATCGGATTCGCGGAGCTGTTGCGGCGAATGTCACGTCATGGTGTCCGCTGGATTCGACTCGACGCCGTCGGCTTCATCTGGAAGGAACCGAACACCACCTGTATCCACAGGCCGGAGGCTTATCGCCTGGTGCAGGTTCTGCGTCTGCTGCTTCAGTCGCTCTGTCCGGATGGCGTCGTTGTCACCGAAACCAATGTTCCTGAGCAGGAGAATCTGTCTTATCTCCGCAACGGACAGGAAGCTCATCTCGCTTACAACTTTCCTCTTCCTCCTCTGCTTCTGGAGGCAGCGATCAGTGGTCGCGCCGATCTTCTGAATGCCTGGCTCAGTCGCTGGCCCACGTTGCCGGATCAAACCGGGTTACTCAATTTCACGGCCTGTCATGACGGCGTAGGTCTTCGGCCGTTGGAAGGCTTGATGCCTGATAAGCGCTTGCTCCAGTTCCTGATCGCCTGCGAACAGCGTGGTGGATTGATCAGTCATCGCCGGCTGAGCAGCGGAGACGATGTTCCTTACGAGATCAACATCAGCTGGTGGAGTGCGATGGCCGACGGAGGCATTGATCCCTCCCATCTGCAACTGGAGAGATTTCTGCTGACGCAGCTGCTGGTGATGGTGTTGCCGGGTGTGCCTGCCTTCTACCTTCCCGCCTTGCTGGCCACCCCCAACGACGTCTCGAAATTCCGAAAAACCGGCCAGCGTCGTGATCTCAACCGACCGCAGTTCAAAACCGATTCCCTCGAACGTCGACTCGATGATCCAGAGAGCGATCCCACGCTCGTGCTGAACGTCCTGCGCCATGCCATGCGCGTGCGTGCGTTGATGCCAGCTCTGCACCCCGATACCCCCATGACCTTGATCAGTGACGGGCGCTCTGATCTGGTTGTTCTAAAACGCGGCACCCCTCAACAATCCCTCTATGCCGTGCACAACATGACGAGTGCGCGTCTCAACCTTCCCCTCAGCACCTTGACCGAAAAAGCCCCCTTATCGCCGTGGCACGACTGCCTCCAGGCGAGTGATCTGGAGAGTGGTCAACAGCAGCTTCAACTTGATCCCTACCAGGTGGTATGGCTCGTCAGCCGATGACTCAGGAACCTTCGTCGGAACCTTCATCCTGGTGGGTCGTGACCGATCTCGACGGTACGCTGCTGGATCATCACTACGACTGGTCGCCCGCTGCTGAAGCGATTCGCTGGTTGCAAGAGCAACGAATCCCAGTGATTCCCTGCACCAGCAAGACGGCGGAGGAAGTGCGTCGCTTTCGCCAGGATGCCTGTCTGTCCGATCCCTTCATTGTGGAAAACGGTGGAGCGATCCACGGACAGCATCCCGATGGCGAGGAATGGGAGATCAGTCTTGGACCTGGCTGGCAGGAGCTCAGACCCAAGCTCAAAGAGATCGAGGCAAAGCTTGGTGAGCCGTTGCTCGCACTGGATGAACTCAGTGATGCGGAAGGCGATCGATTGCTTGGTCTGAGTGGGGAGGCGTTGCGTATGGCTCAGCGTCGTCGTTGCAGCGTTCCCTTTGTGGCTCCTGCTCGCTCAAGCCGGGACCGCTTGATCGCGATGGTTCAGGAGTATCGACTCACGATTGTCGAGGGCAACCGCATGGCTCACCTTCTTGGTGAGGGCATCAGCAAAGGCCGGGCTCTCGAAGCACTGAAGCAGCAACAGGATTGTGGTGATGTTCAGGTCCTGGGACTCGGGGACTCGCCCAATGATCTGCCACTGCTTGAGGTGGCGGATATCGCTGTTGTGGTTCCTGGGATGAAGGGACCCCACCCAAAGCTGATCGAAGGCATCGAAGCCGGTCGTTTTCAATTGGCTCGAGCTCCTCATGGCCGTGGCTGGGCCGAGTCGGTGCTGAGATTGCTGCCAGGCTGATCGAGCTGCTTCAGAGCAGAAGATTGCCCCAGAGTGTCTGGCTTTGGCTCGCCCTGATGAGAGTTTTGTCATTCACGGACTGAATCTCTCGACAACCCAGACTGTTGATCAGAAGGGCCTGATCCGTTGGTTTCAGGCTTGCCCCAATCCAGGCTTCCCGACACAGACCTGTAGCCAGGGCTCTGGCGCGCATCACTCCTGGCAGGCAGCCGCTGCTGAGCGGGGGTGTCAGCCAGGCTCCATCACGACACACCAGCAGATTGGCGCTGGTGCTGCAGCAGAGTTCACCGTTGGTGTTGAGCAGGAGGGCGTCGTCCATCCCGGCGGCGAGTGCTTCCCGACGGGCCAGAACCGCCTGTCCATAGGCAAAGGTTTTGCATCGACTCAGACGACTGTCGGCGTTGCGACGTTCATTGCTACTGATGATCGTCGTGACAGGCTTGAACTCCGGTTCGCAGGGGTCAAGGGTGAGCCAGAAACGTTCCTTGCCGCTGGTTGGATGAGCCAGGCCGCGGCCGCCTGTCGATCCGCGGCTCCAGTTCAACCGCAAGGCACCTGAGCTCTGGCCCAGCTGTGCCCGCGTGATGGCGTCCATCAGCAGCGGTTCCAGGTCGCTTCCTTGCGGTGGCGGTTGCATGGCCAGGAGCTCGGCGCCTGTTCGCCATCGCTCCAGATGCAGCGACAGCAGCTGTGGCTTGCTGCCGATCGTCAGGATCGTTTCGAACACGCCATCGGCCAGTCGCAGGCCGCGATCGCTCACCGGAATGGAGAGCTCATCGGGAGAGCTCCACTCACCATCCATCCAGGCAACCGCTTGGCTCATCGCAAGGCGTCCAGGAGCGGTCGCAGTTTCCAGTTGAGTTCATCGGCTTCGTTGTCCGGGTCGGAGTCGGCAACAATCCCGCAGCCGGCGTGGGCTCTCAGTCGATCGCCCTTCCGCATCAGGGAACGGATCAGGATGTTGCTGTCGAATTGACCGTCCCAGTCGACCCGGATCATGGATCCGCAGTAGGGCCCCCGGCTGACGGGTTCGAGTTCTGCCAGGCGTTGGCAGGCCCTGAGTTTCGGGGCGCCTGTGATCGAGCCTCCCGGCCAGCAGGCCTGCAGCAGATCGGCCCAGGAGAGACCGTTTTGCAGTTCACCCTGGACGACGGATGTGAGGTGATGCACGGCTGAGTAGCTCTCCAGCCCGAGCAGTTGCGGGACCTGGATCGAGCCTGGCTTGCAGACCCGACCCAAATCGTTGCGCAACAGATCCACGATCATCACGTTTTCGGCCCGGTCCTTGTCACTACAGACCAGATCAGCTGCCTGGTCGGCATCCCGTCGCTCATCCAGATCCCGTGGCCTCGTGCCCTTGATCGGTCGTGTTTCGACGCAGCCTTTGGAGTTGACCCGTAGAAACCGTTCCGGTGACGTGGAAAGCACGGCTTCCTCGAGAGCGTCTCCGTCTCCGATCAGCAGTCCTGCAAAGGGTGCTGGGCAACGCTGACGCAGTTTCAGGAACAGGTCCAGGCAGGATCGTTCCGCTGGCCAGGGCGTGCTGCAGCACGCGGTGAGGTTGGCCTGGAACAAATCGCCTGCAGCGATCAGGTCTTTGATCCGCTGCACCCCTGCCGTGAAGCAGGCTCGGTCGCTATGCCAATGCCATTGTTCCGGAGCGATCTCGATCGGTTCCGCTTGCGCATCCGCTGCCTCATTGGAGGCTGTCAGCCAGCGCGACATCCGTTCGAGGCGAAGCGGGTCTGTCCCTTCGATCCACAGGTTTTGAGTCAGCAGGTCAAAGCGCAGGACCGGGTCATGTCGTGCGATCCAGAGGCTCGCCATGGCATCCATCGGCCAGGGGTTGGCGGGTTCTGTCCAGCAAGCAGCTTCGTAGCTGAGCCAGCCGCACCAGTGACCTTGTCCCAGCTGGCGCAGCAGTTCAAAAGGGTTTTGGGCCTCTGGTTGGCCGGGGCCTCCGCGGCTGCAGCGTTGTTCAACCGGATCGACCGCCAGAGTCACCCAACGGCCCCGTTCACTGCCGTCTCCATCCAGCCAAATCAGGCCAGCTTCTCCCCATTCCTGGGCAAGACGCCTGGCCACCGTGGCGGGTTGACGCCAGGGCAGGCTGCGACGGATGGGTTCGTTCAGCTGCAAAGATCCGAGCGGCCGGCGGCTTGGAGAGCGGCATCACGGATGCGGCAGCTGTCGCAGACTCCGCAGGGATGGTCTCCACCGCTGTAACAGCTCCAGGTGTCTGCGATGGGGACACCCAGTCGTAGAGCTTCCTGGACGATTTTTGTTTTACTCCAGGTCACCAGTGGTGCCCAAAGCTTGGTGCCATGTCCCTCGCGTCCAGATTTGCTGGCGAGATCGGCCAGAGATTGAAAGGCCTCGAGATAGTCGGGGCGACAGTCTGGATAGCCGGAGTAGTCCACTGCATTCACCCCCAGAACGAGGCGTTGAGCAGCTCTTGCCTCTGCCAGGCTCAGGCCGATGGAGATGAAGACGGTGTTGCGGCCGGGAACATAGGTCGCCGGGATTCCGTCGTTTTTGACGCCATCGGTTGGTATGCGGACCTGGTCATCGGTCAAGGCAGACCCGCCCCAGGCGGCGAGGTTCACACTGATCCGATGGTGCTCGGCCAAGCCGAGACTCTGGGCCACTTGTTCCGCTGCTTTCAGTTCACGGCGGTGCCTTTGTCCATAGTCGAAGGACAGGCCGATCACCCGATCACCCGATTCAATCGCCAGCGCGGCTGCGGTGGCGGAATCGAGGCCGCCGGACAACAGGGCGATGGCGGTTCTGGATTCCATCTCTTCATTCAAGACGTCCACGGTGATGTGACGATTGATGATTTCTTTGCTGAGAGAAAAAGATTTGAGCCGTTTTACTCAGTTCTGTAAAGCACTTTTCATGAACTTGAGTGAACTTGCCGTGCCAGGCTGCCAAAACCTTTACGGGTCTTCACAGTGCCGCTTCAGATTTCCTTTAGATTTCTGATTGAGCTTTCCACCGGTGTTGCGGCGCTGCTGATGGCCAGAACGTTTAAGGAAGCCTCCCTCCTGGCGGGCACGTTTCTAATCGGTCTCTCTGCTGTGGAGGCCATGCTTCATTTCATGGGCAACTGAGGTCGGTGAACCTGCCGGGCTTGATCCAGTCGAAATGCTGGGGGTCAAGATCACGGCAACATTTTGATGGCCTCGTTTAGTGCTTCAGGAGTAGATCGCTAGGTTTTTGGAAATGATTAATCTAACATTATCCATTGTCTGGATTTAGCGATCGATTGCTTTTGTGTTGCCATCCATCATAGTTGCTTGTCGTTTTCTTGTTGGTTTAGCGTGCACTGAGCATCTTTCTATTGAGTCTCAATGCTTCGATTGATCAGTTAAATGTGCTGGAGTTGTATTCGTATTGGCTGCAGGGGGTTGTTTCAAAAATGGCGTAATGCGATTGCTCAGCTCTCGTCTTGAGCCGTCAATTCGTGTAGGGAGCAGTAATCCAGGTCATCAAGATCGCGGGCTTTGTCTTGTGCCAAAAGAGTTGACAGTCCCCTGAGTCCTTCAGGGTTCAATCCGGCATGGATGGCTTCCTGCAGGAACAGCGCCAAGTCTTTGCGAAGCAGGGCTGTGCTGAAGTTCGGGTCGCCGTAGTGCCGCTCCATCATCCGTTTCAGTTTCTTGTCGTAGGTGGGGGCGTAGAGGGCGGATGGCCGCAGGATGTTCATGAACGTCTCGACTGGTACCTCGGCCTGTTGCACGAGGCGCAACGAGATTGAAAACGCGTGGGTCATGCTGGCGATGAGTTGATTGAGAGCCAATTTGGTGGCGGCTCCGCTTCCCACGGGTCCGACGAGCATCGGTTGAGCTGACAGGAGGCCGAGCAGATCCTGATGTCGGCTGAACACTTCCGGTTCGCCGCCGGCCATCACAAGCAATGATCCGCTTAGGGCTTCTGGTCGGCTGCCCAGGACAGGCGCCTCGAGATAGGTCCCGCCCAGGCTTTTCATCAACGTCGCCAGGGTGCGGCTTTGCGTGATTCCCATCGTTCCCATCGGAATCAAGCACCGTCCCTTGAGATCACCCAGGGTCTGCACGACGTCGCTGGTCACTGGGCCGTCTTTCAGGACGGTGATGACGGCATCGCATCCTTTGCTGATCTCGCTCAGTCGTTCAATCGGCGTTGCACCGGCACGGATCAACGCGCTGATTCGTGCGGGGGTTCGGTTCCATACCTTCAGCGTCTGGCCCTGCTCCAGCAAGCGTTGGCCGATGGCGTGTCCAAGCAGGCCGGTACCGAGGAGGGCAATTGTCGTCATCGTCGATTGAGAAGCCGTGGCTTCAGTTTCAACGCACGCCCAGCCACTTGTGTGTTTGCAGGCTGAGTCGCCAGCTCGGTTGATGTCTCACGTGTGCCACCGATAACTCCCTGCCGCGATCGCTGTCCCAACCAGGCTGAAGAAGAAGTTCCGCCTGACGATCGGTCTGGTTGGCCATCTCTTCAGCGAAAGCCAGATCTTCCGGACTGTGCACCACAACCTTCAACTCATGGCAACGGCGCAGGAGTTCGGTGCGTGGAGGCCGATGGCGCTTCGGCGAGAGGGTGATCCAGTCGAACTGACCACTGAGAGGATCCACCCCACTTGTTTCCAGATGCAGGGGCCTTTGCGTTCGACCAAGGGCTGTCGTGAGAGGCCCCAGATCGTGGTGTAGTGGTTCACCTCCGGTGATCACGGTGAAACAGGCACCACCCGTCACTGCAGCAAGGGCAGCATTCGCAAGATCGTCCACGCTTTGCAGGGGATGAACGCTTTCCGGCCAGGACTGCTTGGTGTCGCACCAGCGACAACCCACGCTGCAGCCGGCAAGTCGAATGAAGAATGCACTGCGACCACTGTGATGCCCCTCCCCTTGAAGGGAGTGGAAGGTTTCCACCACCGGCAGGGTGGCGACTGAGCTCATCGCTGCGTCTGGAGAGCCTCGCTTGGGGACGCGGGCAGGCGCTGTTGCGCGGCTTCGATCAGGCCCCGGAACAGCGGATGCGGTCGTCCTGGACGTGAGAGGAATTCAGGGTGGTACTGACAGGCGGTGAAGAAGGGGTGTCCCTTCAACTCGATCAGTTCCACCAGCCGTCCATCCGGCGAGCTGCCGCTCACGACGTAACCAGACTCGAGAAACAGATTGCGGTAGGCGTTGTTGAATTCGTAGCGATGTCGGTGTCGCTCGTAGACAACTTCTTCGCCATACAGTCGATGGGCCAGGGTGCCTGAGGCGATTCGGCAGGGATACACGCCCAGTCGCATTGTGCCGCCCAGGTCCACGACGTCCTGTTGTTCAGGCAGCAGATGGATCACGGGATGGGGTGTGCCTGAATCGAGTTCAGCGCTGGTCGCTTCCGTCAGACCGGCTTGATTTTGTGCCCACTCGATCACCGCCGTCTGCATGCCCAGGCAGAGGCCAAGGAACGGGACCCGTTGCTCCCGCGCCCAACGGATTGAAGCAATCTTTCCATCCACTCCACGGTTGCCGAAGCCACCCGGAACCACCACCGCATCCATCCCCTTCAACAGAGCATCCGCACCGTCTGTTTCGATCTGCTCCGCGCAAACCCAGTGAAGATCAAGGGAGGCGTCCTGGGTCAGACAGGCATGACGCAGGGCCTCCACGACGGAGAGGTACGCGTCATTGAGCTGAATGTATTTGCCCACCAGGGCCACTTTCACCGCCGGGCCGGGGTTGCGCAATTTGTGCACCAGCTGGGCCCAGTCAGCCATGTCGCTTTCGTGGTCGGCGAGATCGAGGACATCGAGCACTTCCCGGCACAGGCCTTCCTGTTCCAGGGTGAGGGGGACGGCATAAATGCTGTCGGCATCCAGTGAGGGGATCACGGCTCGCGTCAGGACACCACAGAAGCCGCCGATCTTGCGTTTCATCTCATCGCCGATGGGACGGTCACTGCGGCACACCAGCACATCGGGTTGGATGCCAATTGAGCGCAGCTCCTTCACCGAGTGCTGGGTCGGTTTTGTTTTGAGTTCGCCGGAGGTTCCGATGAAAGGCAGCAGGGTCACGTGGACGTAGGCGAGGTCATGGCGACCCACATCACCGCGGAATTCACGGATCGCTTCAAGAAAGGGGAGTGATTCGATGTCGCCGACAGTGCCGCCGATTTCCGTGATCACAACGTCGGCATTGCTGTTGGCCGCCACCCGATGGATCCGTTCACGGATCTCGCCTGTGATGTGCGGAATCACCTGGACAGTCCCGCCGTTGTAGTCGCCCCGCCGCTCCTTGTTGATCACCGCCTGATAGATGGAACCGGTGGTCACGCTGTTGAGGCGGGACATCGCCGTATCGGTGAAGCGTTCGTAGTGACCGAGATCCAGATCGGTTTCAGCGCCGTCTTCGGTGACAAACACCTCACCGTGCTGGATCGGGCTCATCGTGCCCGGATCCACATTCAGATAGGGATCCAGCTTCAGGATCGAAACGTTGTAGCCCCTCGACTTCAGCAGGCGACCAAGGCTGGCAGCCACGATGCCCTTACCAATGCTGGAGACCACACCACCGGTAATGAAGACGAATTTGGCCATGTCTTGCCGGGCGTTTCTTCAAGGTACCTGGCGTCAGCCTGGTGCTCCAGAGCTGTTGCGCCGGGTTTGGTCAGTTCGTCAGCAGGCAGGGGGGTCTGAGCGCTCAGTGTTCGCGAATCAAGAATCCAGGCCCTGGATGTAGTCGCGCACCTTGCTGCGACGTTGTGGCTGGCGCAGCTTGAGCAGGGCACGGGTTTCGATCTGACGGATCCGTTCTCGCGACAGTTTCAGCGCTTCTCCGATCTGCGCCAGCGTTTGGGGTATGTCGTCCTCCAGGCCGAAGCGGCGCCGCAGCACGGAGGCTTCCCGGCTGGTGAGTTCATCCAGCAGATGTTCAAGGTCGTTGTGAAGTTCATCGTGGGTCAGGGTCTGCTCCGGCGTGGCCTTGCCGTCCTCGATCAGATCACCGAGCTGGGTGTCCTGATCCCGGCCGACACGGGTGTCCAGTGACACGGAACGTGGAACGCGGGCGAGTGTCTGGCGCACGGTCTCTTCACTGATGCCCAACTCACGGGCCAGATCAGCGATGGAGGCGATCCTGCCCTCATTGCTGGCGATGTCCTGTTGGACACGTTTGATCCGGTTGAGCTTTTCGGTGACGTGCACTGGCAGCCGGATCGTGCGGCTCTGGGTGGCGATGGCACGGGTGATGCCCTGGCGGATCCACCAGTAGGCATAGGTGCTGAAGCGGAACCCCCGGGTCGGATCGAACTTTTCCACCGCCCGTTCCAACCCGAGCGTCCCTTCCTGCACAAGGTCCAGGAGTTCCATGCCCCGCTGCTGATATTTCTTGGCCACCGCCACCACAAGCCGCAGGTTGGCCTGAATCATGTGGTCTTTGGCCCGCCGACCGTTGCGGAGGGCAATCTTCAGGTCTTTGGCCTCCAGTTGTGCCTGCTCAGCCCAGTCCTGGTATCCCACGTCGATTCGCTGCTGCAACTCCGGCAAGGGCAGTCCGGCCGCTCGAGCCCATTCCTGCTTGGTCGGCCAGTGGCTGTGCTGGTTCGCTTCGCGGCGTTGCAGTTCTTCGAGACGATGCAGTTCCCCAATGGCTGCATGGCTTTCGGCCAGATCCCGTTGCTGTTGCAGCAGGGCCTCGCGGCGCTGCACTAGACGCGCCAGCGTGACCTCCTCTTCGTTGGTGAGAAGGTCGACCCGGCCAATGTCCTGGAGATACAGCCGCAGCAGATCCGTCGTGCCGCTGCTGCGGCGCTCACGGGTTCCCCCTGTCCGTCGGGGCTTACTGGGCAAAAGCTGACCGTTGTGAAGTCCAACTTCAGGGTTCCTCGCCAGAGACTGCGGTGCGACAAATGCGCTGATTACCTTCGGGATCTGTTTAAACCAGCTGATGGACTTGGGTCTCCTCCCCCATGCAGCGTGAAGCCTGGGGTTAGGCCCCCAGCAAAGGTTCACCACTGCTGCGACGGACGGCGACAACCCCTGGGCGCGGTGGCCGACCGGGGGCTTGCGCTGGCCAGTTCGATCCCAGAGGCAGCTGACGCAATTGCTGAAACGCCGTGCCCTCACGATCCACCAGGTCATGGGCCTGGAACTCCTCATCGCCTTGCTGGCGCGATCCATGCACCTCACCGGGATGCTGAATCGCCAGAAACAGGGTCTTTTCCGGACGATCCAGGCAGACGCCGGTGACCTCACACTCCATCGGACCGATGGCAAAACAGGCGGCCGTTTCGTCTTGGCCACTGTCTTGGCCACCGTTGCGCGGCACAAACCAGCAGCTGTTGTTGCCGAAGACATCTCCGGCTGACCCTTTCATTGAGCGATCCGTGACGATCCAGAGGTTGCCCTTGGTGTCGACGGCCACATTGTCGGGATTGGTGAACCCCAGACCACCGGCCCAGGGAGTCCCCCCCGTGACCGCCATGCGCCAGCGAAAGCCGTTCTCACCCTGATCGCTGAGACGCATCACCCAGCCATTGGGCCAGCTGGCCTGCCCCTCAGGCCCTTGAAACACTGCAGGATCAGCACCACCGGTGCTCCCCGGCGAACCGGAGGTGAAGGCAATCAACAGATCGCCACTGATCGGATCGATCTTGGTGTCTTCCGGGCGAGCGGTCGGCGTGGCCCCGATGGCGCTGGACGCCAGGTGGGCATCCACCAGGATTGCCCCCTGCATGGCATCCCCATCCCCTCGATAGAGGCTGGCCAGGGTTGGATAGCGCTCGCGGTAGGCCTGAACGGACGCATCGTCGCGGAACAGCTCGGCAACGGCCTGCTGGCGATCGCTGTTGGGAAGCTCCACGGGGCAGGCGAGGTCCGCTTGATCAAACCGGCTGGGCAGGAATGGATCCACCGCGGTGTCGGGGCGCAGCGGCAGCCAATCGCCCGTGCCATCCGCCTGGAACCGGGCCACTTGCAGCTCGCCCTCCTCCAGCAGACGGGAATTGGCCTTGTCCTTCACATCCGTGACCGTCCTGCTGCTGACGAAGCGGTAGAGGTGGCCGCCGCGTCGGTCGCAGCCTGAATACACGAGCAGGGGTTGGCCCGCTTCCGCACGCACCGCCACTGCCTCATGCCGAAACCGTCCCAGCGCCGTGTGTTTCACCGCCTGCTGATCGGGGGCATCCGGATCCACCTCCACCATCCAGCCGTACTTGTTGCCCGCCAGTCCGTAGACGTTGCCGAGCCCGTACAACTTGCTCTCAAGGCAGAGGAAAGGCCGCTGGGAGGGCGCCAGGGAACTGCCGTCGGCAAATACCGGTTCCGGAACCTGGGACTGGAAGTTCTCCTCGGCGCTGAGCACCGTGCCCCAGGGGGTGGTGCCGCCGCCGCAGTTGGCGAAGGTGCCGATCACCGCGCTGCCCAGTCCGTCGTCGTAGCCCTGA
>MDTB01115120.1_pt1 | contig 14293 bp, 15 predicted proteins | sample 811161 | NCBI WGS metagenome assembly MDTB01 (sample SAMN05326650, study PRJNA326480) | marine metagenome | isolation source: seawater | place: Mediterranean Sea | collected 2009
AAAGAAGAGACTAAAAAAAGAATGAAAGATATTCTTAGTGAAATTCAATCTGGTAAATTTACTAAAGATTGGATGGATGAGTGCAAAAATGGTCAAAAAAACTTTCTTGCAACTCGAGCTAAATTAGCTGAACATCCAGTTGAAAAAGTCGGGGCAAGTTTGAGAGCTATGATGCCCTGGATAGGTAAGAAAAAATTGGTTGATAGTGATAAGAGTTAACTTTAGTTCCAAATTGGGTTAAAAAAAATATTTTATTTTGCAATCTACGCGAGAGAATGTATTATCTCCTAAATTATAATTATGCCTGATAAAGATAAAGTATATATTTTTGATACAACTATGAGGGATGGTGAGCAATCACCAGGAGCATCAATGAGTGTTGAAGAAAAAATCCAAATTTCTAGGGTTTTCGATGAAATGGGGATAGACATTATAGAAGCAGGTTTTCCTATTTCATCTCCAGGAGATTTTGAGGCTGTTAGCGCGATAAGCAAAAGTGTAAAAAATTCTATTCCTTGTGGTTTAGCAAGAGCAACAAAAAAAGATATTGACGCTTGTCATGAGTCTTTAAAATTTGCAAAAAGATTTAGAATTCACACTTTTATTTCTACTAGTCCTGTTCACATGAAACATAAATTGAATATGAATAATGAACAAGTTTTAGATGCTATAAAAGAAAGTGTTTCTTACTCAAGAAAATTTACTGATGATGTCGAGTGGTCATGTGAGGATGGAACAAGAACAAATTTAGAATTTATGTATAAAGCAATTGAATTAGCTATTAATTGTGGCGCTAAAACAATAAACATTCCAGATACTGTTGGTTATTCAATTCCAGAGGAATTTGCTAAAACAATTACATCGATTAAAAATAATGTTCCAAATATTGACAAGGCAATAATTTCTGCTCACTGCCATAACGATCTAGGTTTAGCAGTTGCAAATGCTTTGTCAGGATTATCAGCTGGTGTAAGACAAATTGAATGCACTATAAATGGAATTGGTGAAAGAGCAGGAAATGCTGCTCTTGAAGAAATTGTAATGGCTATAAAGACTAGAGATGACTTATTACCTTATGAGACAGGAATAAAGACTGAATTGATAAGTAAAGCATCTAAAATTGTTTCAAATGCAACTGGATTTCCCGTACAGTTTAATAAGGCGATTGTTGGTAAAAATGCTTTTGCCCATGAGTCTGGTATTCATCAAGACGGAATGTTAAAGAATAGAGAAACATATGAAATTATGACACCTGAAAGTGTTGGTGTTAAGAAGACTTCCTTAGTTATGGGAAAACATTCAGGAAGACATGCATTTAAAGATAAACTTTCTGATTTGGGCTATTCTGATGTTACAGATGATGTGATACAGGCTGCGTTTGGTAAATTCAAAATTTTAGCAGATAAAAAAAAACATATTTACGATGAAGATATAGTAGCTTTAGTAGACGATAGTTTAATTATAGATAATAAAATCAATGCGATTAATTTAAAATCTTTAAAGGTTTTTGCTGGGACTGGGGAACCACAAAAAGCTGATATGACATTAGATGTGTATGGAGAAATTAAACAAACCTCACAAACAGGAGATGGTCCTGTTGATGCTATATTTAAATGTATAAAAGAATTGTATCCTCACAATGTTAAACTTTCTTTATATCAAGTACATGCTGTAACTGAAGGAACAGATGCTCAAGCAACTGTGAGTGTTAAAATCGAGGAAAATGATAGAACAACTGTGGGTCAATCATCTGATACAGATACATTGGTTGCTTCAGCTAATGCATATCTTAATGCACTTAATAAAATGTTAATTAAAAGAGAAAAGAAATCGTTATCTCAAAATATTCAACATCAGAAAGTAAAAGGGGGAGTATAAGTGGGAATATTTGACAGAGTAAAAAAAATATGGAGCCAGGATATGGCGATAGATTTAGGAACAGCAAACACATTAGTGGTTGTCAAAGGGCAAGGAGTTGTCTTAAATGAACCTTCTGTTGTTGCTATTGTGGATCAAGCAGGAAAAAAACAAGTTTTAGCAGTAGGAGATGAAGCAAAGACTATGCTAGGAAGAACTCCAGGTAATATCAGTGCTATAAGACCCTTAAGAGACGGTGTAATAGCTGATTTTATTGTTACAGAAGAAATGATTAAACACTTCATTAAAAAAGTTCATAAGGGTAGTACATTTGCTAATCCAAGAATATTAATTTGTGTTCCTACTGGTTCAACGCCTGTTGAAAGAAAAGCAATTCAGGATAGCGCATTAGCAGCTGGAGCAAGAAGAGTACAACTAATAGAAGAACCAATTGCTGCAGCTATTGGAGCAGGTTTACCAATTTCTGAAGCAACAGGATCAATGGTCGTAGACATAGGAGGAGGAACAAGTGAAATAGCAGTTATGTCTTTAGGAGGCTTGGTTTATTCAAGATCTTTAAGAGTTGCAGGAGATGCCATGGATACTGCTTTAGTAAATTATATGAGAAAAGAATATAATTTAATGATAGGCGATAGTACTGCAGAAAAAATAAAAAAAGAAATTGGAACCGCAATTCCATCTAATAACAATACTTATGCGGTAAAAGGTAGAGATTTAAGATCTGGAACACCTAAAGAAGTTAATATCACCGAAGAAGATACAGCTGAGGCTTTGAACGACATTTTGAGAGAAATGGTAAATGGTATCAAAGATGCATTAGAAGCAACACCGCCAGAATTATCAGCAGACCTCGTAGATATGGGTTTGACTTTAACTGGAGGTGGAGCTTTACTGAAAAATATTGATAAAAGATTTTCCAAAGAAACTGGTTTACCAGTTCATATAGCAGAGGATCCATTATCTTGCGTTGCAATTGGAACTGGAAAAGCTTTGGATCAAGAACAAACATTCTCTACTATGTTGACTGAATATTAATAATAATGGCCTCAAGCAGAGATGATTTCATAATTGCAATTAGATCTGCTTTTCTTAAAAAAAGTACTAAACAAAAATTTTCTTTATTAACACTAGTTTTTTTATCTGCATTTATAATTTTATTATCAAACCTAGATTTAAAACCTATCAGGGTATTGAAGTCGATTATAAGTGAAATTGTATTTCGTTCATCTTTTTTAGTATCAATTCCAGAAAATTTTTTATTATCTTCTTACTTAAATATTAAGGAGTATTCAAATTATCATAAAGAATTTAAAATAACAAAAGAAGAACTTAATGAATTAAAATCAGAGAACATTTCAAGTAAAATTATCAAAAGTGAAAATGAGGAGTTAAAAATACTTATTGATGGTTATTTTTCTAGTAAAAACAAAATTCTGGCAAAAGTGATAGTTGATCATGAAAGCCCATTTCTAAAGACGATTATCATAAATAAAGGAAGCAAGGAAAAAATAAAAATTGGAACAAATATTTATGATCGTAGTTATTTGGTTGGCAGGGTAATTGAGGTAAATTATACTACCTCAAGAATATTATTATTATCTGATTTAAACTCAAGTGTACCAGTTTCAATTACACCTGGTAATGTACAAGCAATTGTAAATGGTACTGGAGATAAAAAAGGAGAGATAAAGTATATCAAGGGAAATTTAATTGATAACATCAAAAGTAGAAGCATTGCTTATACCTCTGGTACAGGATCTATCTTTAAAAGTGGAAAACCAGTAGGAAGAATAGAACTTTATGAAGAAAACAATATTAAAAAAATTCTAATTGATTTTTATAGTGATTTCTCACAACTTAAATATGTATTTGCTGAGGTAGAGGGCGAAATCATAGAAAAACAAAATTTTGAGGAAAAAAAATCAACAAATTTAAGTACAGAAAAAATAAAATTAGATTTAATTAATGAGGAACTTGAAATTTTTAAAGATACTAATTTAAAATTTATAGATGAAAATCAAAATTTGAAAACTGAAATAAATCGTTTAAATGAAAAAATGTATATTTTGGAAAAAAAAAATAATGAATATAAAAACTCTGCCAAAAAAGAACAGATTGATCAAGAAGAATTAGAATTTTTGCGTTTAAATCTTCTCTATAGTAATAGGTGCCAATCCAAAAAACTATTTAGTACGGGATACAATATTGGATCCAAAGAATATAAAGACTGCATCATGAGAAAAGGGAAAAAAATCAGAAAAGGAAAAAAAATAAATGATTAAGTTTTCAAAAAAAACTTATCTATATAAAATATACACTTGGATGCCATTAATCATACTATATATATCTGTATTTAATGAATTTGATTTTAATTATTTAAATCTTGAGTATTTTTCTTTTAATTTTCCATTTATATTAATATTTTATTTCTCTTTAAAGGAGTACCATCATTTTGATTTCTTTTTAGTATTTATAGCAGGATTAATTAACGATACAGTTGTGGGTTTACCACTTGGTATAAGTTCTTTGTCATATATATTAATTTGTATTTTTGCCTCTTATCTTAGAAACATTACTATTAGACCGCATTTGATTAAAGATTGGTTTTACTTTTTATTTACAATTAGTCTAATAAATTCAGTTAATTATTCAATTTTATTCTTATTTTTTTCTTTTGAATTAGAAATTGTATTTTTTTTGATTAACAATTTTTTTACATTTTTATTTTATATTTTTTTTACAACTATTTTTAATCGATATCTTAAAGGCATAAATGAATAATTTTAGTGATAATGTAACCAAACTTAATTCAATTAATCGTAGAATGTTTATTCTTGCTACTGCAAAGATAGTAATTTTAGGTGGAATAATAAGTCGGTTATTTTTTTTGCAAGTTAAAGAAAACAAAAAGTATTTAACACTATCAGACAAAAACAGGATAAGAGAGTGGAAATTACCTCCAATCAGAGGTGAATTTTCTGACTTTTTTGGAAATATTATTGCTGGAAACTTTGAAGCTTATCAGCTTCATATTGTTCCTGAAGAAGTAGAGGATTTTAGATACGTAATTTATAGAGTTAAGGAATTATTGGAATTATCAGAATCCCAATTTAAAAAAATAATAAAAAAAAAGAATGAAATTAAATCTTGGGAAACACTTGTTGTTGCTGACAACCTAAGTTGGGATAAATTTTCTAAAATTAATAATCACTTATATGATCTAAATGGCGTTAAGCCGGTAATTTCAATTTCAAGAGATTATCCATTTAAAGAGAATTATACTCATGTTCTGGGTTATGTGAGTCAGGCAAATGAGAGTGATATTTTGTTGAATGAAAATATTAAAGATAGATTTGTCCCAGGTTTAAAAGTTGGAAAAACTGGATTAGAAAAATCATTTGAAAAAAGATTAATCGGAACAAATTCAGTAGAAAGATACGAAGTTAATGCATATGGGAGAAGAATAAGCCAATTAGCTTTTCAAAAGGGTGATAAAGGGGAAACAGTTCAATTAACAATTGATACTGAAGTTCAAATATTAGCTAACGAATTGTTATCAGAAAAATCAGGATCAATTTGTGTTATGGATATTTATTCTGGTGAAATTGTAGCTTTACATTCTTCCCCATCATTTGATCCAAACCTATTTGTTTTTGGTATTAGTCAAGATGAATGGCAATTAATTCGCAATAATCCAATGAAACCTTTAGTAAATAAATCATTATCTGGTAATTATTCACCAGGATCTACAATAAAACCAATAGTAGCTTTATCTGCTTTAGAAAATGAAATTATTAATCCAGAATTTACAGTTCAATGTAAAGGACATAAGCATCCTTTGGAGTTATACGGACAAACTTATCATTGTTGGAAAAAAGAGGGTCATGGATTTGTAAATTTAAAAGAAGGAATGAAACAGTCTTGTGATACATACTTTTACGAGGTGGCAAGAAGATTAGGTGTAGATAAGTTAAGTGAAACAGCAAAAAAATTTGGTCTTGGAAAAAAAGTTTTTGGAACATTGTTCCATAATGAAAAAAATGGATTAGTACCAAATACAATATGGAAAAAAAATGCATTAGGGCAAAATTGGGTTCTTGGAGAAACGATAATAACTGGAATAGGTCAGGGTTTTATACAAACAACACCAATACAATTATGTCTTATGACTGCTCAAATTGCTAATGGAGGATATAAGATTTATCCTAAAATTGTTTTAAACAATGAGAAAAAATATGATGATAAATTTGTACCTTTATATAAAAAGTCTAAAAATATTAAGATTATTCAAGATGCTATGTTTAGTTCTACTAATGAAATTAGAGGAACTTCTTATAAATCTAGAATTGATGACCCCAAATATCGATTTGCAGGAAAAACTGGAACTGCGCAGGTAAAAAGAATAACTGAAAAAGATCGTGAGCTAGATCTTAAAACTTTTGAAATACCATATGAAGAAAGAGATCATGCTTTATATATAGCTTTTGGACCATTTATAAACCCTAGATATGCATTAAGCATTGTAATAGAGCATGGTGGTTCTGGAGGAACAGTAGCTGCTCCTTTAGCAAAAAGATTATTTAAGTTAATAATTGATAGACACGAATTGAGAAAAAACTATGAAAATAAAAGGTATTTGGATATTTAGATGTATCAGTATAGCAGACTAAGCAAAGAAAATAATATTTTAAAAAAGTTCAAAAGCTTAGATTATATTCTCTTAGTATCTATATTACTATTAGGATTTTTAAGTCTAGCTACGATGTACTCAACTGATGGGGGTGAAATTTTATTTCACACTAAAAGTCATTTTATAAAATTTATAATTTTCACAATTATGATGTTGGTTATTTCATTTATAAATATTAAGTTTTGGTTTTCATTGGGTTATTTCACTTATATCTTTGCAGTTGGTATGCTAATTTGGACAATTAATTTTGGAGTTACTGCCTCAGGCTCTAAAAGATGGATTGATTTATACTTTATTAACATTCAACCCTCTGAATTAATGAAAATATTTATAATTTTGTGTCTGGCTAAATATTTTCATAGGATGAAAATACAAAATGTAAATTCATTTTATGCTGTATGTATTTCTTTGATTGTTATTTTTATACCTATGAGTTTGGTTATTATTCAACCAGATTTAGGTACCTCATTACTCATAGCTATAAGTGGAATTGTAGTACTTTGGTTTGCAGGACTAAACCATAAATATTTTTTTTACTCATGTCTAATTTCAATAATATCATTACCTTTTATTATTTCTTTTTTACAACCTTATCAAAAGTTGAGAATTCTAACCTTTTTGAATCCTGATAGGGACCCTCTTGGTGCTGGATACCAAATAATTCAATCAAAAATAGCAGTAGGATCTGGGGGGTTTACTGGAAAGGGTTTTTTAAAGGGTACACAGAGCTACTTAGAATTTCTTCCTGAAAAACATACTGATTTTATATTTACTTTATTTTCAGAAGAATTTGGTTTTATAGGTTCAGTGCTATTACTTTTAATCTATGCCGTTATTATTTATAGAGTTATAAGAATTGGGGCAATTTCAAGAAGTTATTTTGCAAAACTTTTTTGTTATAGTTTTGGCACTTCAATTTTTATTTATATAGTTATTAATATGAGTATGGTATTAGGTTTGCTCCCTATAGTAGGGTCTCCATTGCCGATAATGTCTTATGGTGGATCTTCAATGTTAGCTACTATGATTGGTTTTGGAATAGTCATGAGTTCCAAAAATCATAGCCAACAATCAATAGCTTAAGTATAATTTGTCGCTTAAATTTATTCTTAATCTTAATATATAATTTTTGGATGAATAAAAAACTTCATATCGGTATAATAGGTGCTGGAATACAGGGTATTTGTAACGCTTTATTTTTACAAAAAAAAGGTTTTGAGGTTACGATTTTTGATAGAGATGAGCCTGGAAGTCCTGCAGCTTCCTATGGAAATGCTGGTCATTTTTCTCCATATGCTTCATTATCTTTAAATAGGACAGATATTTTAACAGACGTCCCTGCTATGCTTATGAGTTCAACTGGACCTTTAGCAATTAAATGGAACTATATTCCAAAAATGATTCCCTGGTTTATCAAATTTATTTTGAATACTTCAAAAAATAAAATGATGCATACAGCTAAAAACATGCATCAAATTTTAAATTTAGCATTACCAGCTTATGACGAATTATTTGATGAAATAAAGCTAGAAGGTTTAGTTGAGGACAAAGGAATTCTTTATATTTGGAATGATAAAGATTTAAAAAGTAGAGAATTAGAGATTAATGTTAGAAATGAATTGGGAGTGAAACAACAAATAGTAAACAAAAAAGAAATTCATGATCTTGAACCAAATATTAGACCATTTTATCATGGTGGTGTGTATTATCCCTATGCAAGGCACGCTAGGAACCCAAAAAAAATCCTTTTAAAATTTTTTGAATTATTTTTAAAAAAAGGTGGAGAATTTAAAAAACAAAATATCAAAAATATAGATTTTGAAAATAATAAACCAATTTTTATATCTGAGACGACTAGATTTACTTTTGACAAGGTAGTAGTAGCCTGTGGGGCATTCTCAAAAAGATTGACTGATAATTTAGGTGAGAAAATACCACTTGATACAGAAAGAGGATATCATGTTCATTTTAAAAATTGTGATCATCTTTTACAAAGACCAGTTATTTCATCCAATAGAGGTTTTGGAATTACACCAATGGAACAAGGGTTAAGAGTTGTTGGTACTGTAGAGTTTGGAGGTTTGAAAAATCCTTTATCAAAATCAAGAATAAAAAATTTGATTGATAATGCAAAGTATATGTTGGGTGATCTACCTGATCATGAAGATGAGTGGCTGGGATTTAGACCTACACTGCCAGACTTTTTACCAGTGATGGGACCCTCTAAAAATCACAAAAATGTATTTTATTGTTTTGGTCATCATCATTTAGGATGGACATTGGGACCGATTTCTGGAAAGATCATTTCTGGAATGATAGCTAAAGAAAATACTAATTTAAATTTAGATCCTTATAGCTCAATAAGATTTAGTTAATTTTTATGCAAAATACCAAGGCGTATATAATGTTGGTTTGTGCGACATTATTTTGGGCAGGAAATTTTATGATAGGTAAGTTTGTTTTTTTAAATGACATTCCTCCTTTGTCGTTAGTGTTTTATAGATGGTTACTTGTCTGGCTTATATTGCTACCTTTCACTTTAAAAGAGATATTAAAATTTAAAGATACAATTTTTAATAATTTACCTTTATTATTTTTTTTAGGTTTCACAAGCGTAGGTTTATTCAATTCTTTTACTTATTTATCCTTAATTCATACCCAAGTTATTAATGCAACTCTTTTCAACACAGCAATTCCAGCGGTGATAATTTTATTATGTTTTTTATTTAAAATTGAAAAAACCAATAAATTTCAAATTTTAGGACTTATCATTTCAGTAATAGGAATTTTTTCAATCATCACAAAACTTGATATTGAGATTTTGCTTTCATTAAATTTTAACAAAGGGGATATTATAATGTTAGGAGGAGTTATTACTTGGGGTGTATACTCAACACTTTTAAAGAAAAAGAAATTCACGTTACCGCTTCTCACTCTTGTTCATATCATATGTACTTTTGGATTAATTTGTGTATTGCCACAGTTTCTTTATGAATTTTCTCAAGGACATAGAATAGAATTTGATATTAATTTATTATATATTCTTGTTTTTTTAGCATTATTTCCAAGTGTTGGATCTTACTATTGTTGGGCAGGGGCTGTTTCCATAATTGGCGCAAATAGAGCAGGTATTTTTTTGTCTTTAATTCCTTTATTCAGCACAATAATGGCCATAACAATTTTTAATGAAAAATTTGAATTTTTTCATTTGATTGGCGCAGTTTTAATTATATTAGGTTTAGTTTTATCAAATAAGGAAATTAAAAATGCTTAAAGTTGCAATTTTAGATGATTATCAAAATATTTCACAGCAGTTTGTTAATATAGAAAAATTATCAGGCAAATATGAAATTAAAATTTTTAGCAAACCTTTTATAGATGAAGCAGATATTATAGGGCAATTATCAGACTTTGAAGCATTATTAATAATGAGAGAGAGAACACCTATCTCAAAAAATATAATTCAGAATCTCACTAAATTAAAATTTATTATCACCAGTGGTTTAAGAAATAAATCAATTGATTTAGAAGCAGCAAAAAAAAAAAATATTATAGTATCTGGAACCGAAATGAATACTAATCCAACTCCAGAATTAACCTGGGGTTTAATACTTGGATTGGCTAGAAATTTTAAGGAAGAAATAGATAATATGTATCAAGGATATTGGCAAACCTCTTTGGGTGTTGAACTTAAGGGAAAAATACTGGGTTTAATTGGTTTAGGAAAAGTTGGCTCACAGGTAGCAAAAATTGGAAAAGCTTTTGGAATGCAAGTTATGGCATGGAGTGAAAATCTTAACTTAGATTCCTGCAAAGAACTAGATGTTCTTCCAAGTAGCAAGGAAGATTTGATTAGAAATTCAGATTTTTTATCAATCCATGTTCAAGGAGGTGAGCGTTATAAAGATTGCATCACTATAAAAGAAATGGATAAAATGAAAAAGAGTTCATTTTTAATTAACACCTCAAGAGGACACATTGTAAATGAAGATGATTTAATAATCGCTTTATCAACTAATGAAATAGCTGGAGCTGGAATAGATGTTTATGATAAAGAACCTTTATCTGAAAATAATAAATTAAGATTCTTACCTAATGCGTTACTGACTCCACATTTAGGTTATGTTACTGCTGAAAATTACAGTATTTTTTTTACTCAAATGTTAGAAAATTTAGAGGCTTGCGTAGAGAATAAACCCATAAGAATTATTGAATGAGACCTAGAAGTTTCAAATTTTTACTGAATTCAAAATTTTTATTGTTAAGAAAAATTTATTTTTTTTATAATATTTATTTAAGAAATTTTAAGTATCTTAATGGGGGAACTCAATTTAATGAGGATAAATATTTTAATAATTTTTTTAAAGAAGACTATAGAGGTCAATTTGTTGATTTAGGTTGTTTTCATCCTACAAGACATAATAACACATTTCAATTTTATAAAAAAAATTGGAAAGGGATTAATGTAGATTTAAATCCTGTTACGATAGAACTTTTTAATTTTTTTAGATCAAAGGATATAAACATCAATTGCGCAATAAGTAATAAAAAAGAATATAAAAAACTTTATTTTGTAAATGATTTTTCTCCTTTAAATACAATAGACCCAAATCATTTGAATTTTCTCAAAAAAAACTTTTCATTAAATAAAGATAATTTTAGTATAAAAAAAGTAAAGACTGAAAATATAAACAATATATTAAAAAAATACAAATTTTATAAGATTGATTTTCTAAATATTGATTTAGAGGGATTAGAGAGTGAAATTATTCAAAGTATAAATTTTAAAAAATATAAAATTAATTTAATTTGTATAGAAATTTTAAATCATAATAATATGTCTAAAAATAAAAGTAAAAAAATTAAACAAATTCTAAAAAAAAATAAATTTAAATTTTTAAAAAAGATAGGTGTTAACTCAATTTATAAAAATACTTTATATTAATTTAATCATGAAGCTACCTGTTGTTAACCATAAAGATTATTTTGCAAAGATTGGTGATGACCACAAATTTCCAATAAATAAATTTAGTGAATTGGCAAATTTTTTGATTGAGAAAAAAGTTGTAGAAAAATTTCATAAACCTTACCCGTGTTCTGAGGAAACTTTAAAAAGAGCTCATTCTGAAAATTATATTAATCATATAAAAAATAAAACACTTGATAAACAACAAGTTAAAAAAATTGGATTTCCTTTAGTAGATAGTGTTGTAAAAAGATCCTTTATAGCAACTGGTGGAACAGTGTTATCTTCTAAACTAGCAATTAGGTATGGCCTTTCTTGTAATACAGCTGGTGGAAGTCATCACGCAAATTTCGGTGGAGGCGCTGGTTTCTGTGTTTTTAATGATGTGGCTGTTGCTGCGCAATATTTGCTTGAAAGAGGTTTGGCTGGTAGAATTTTAATTATTGATTTAGATGTTCATCAAGGAAATGGAAATTCAGATATATTTAAAGATAATAAAAATGTTTTTACCTTTAGCATGCATTCAAAATCTAATTATCCAGTTAAAAAGTCTCTAAGCGATCTTGATGTTGAGCTTGAAGATAACATGGAAGATAAACAATATATAAAATTACTTAAATTTTATTTAAATCAATTAAATGAGGAAAACTTTGACTATGTATTTTATATAGCTGGTGTTGATATTCATTTTAATGATCGTCTAGGTAAACTAAAAATATCTGATGATGGAATTAAAGAAAGAGATGAGCTTGTTACAGAAAATTTTTTTTCCAATGGTATTCCTCTATGCGGAGTTTTAGGGGGCGGATATAATAAAGATTTTTATAAACTTATTGAATTACATTCTTTTTTACATCAATCATGTGCTAAATTATTATAGTTGAATGACAAAAAAAAATCCAAATCTTACTGCAGAGCAGAAACTAGTTATGTTTGAAGAAGGAACAGAACCACCTGGAACTAGTGAGTTAAATAACGAGAAAAGAGAAGGAAGTTATCATTGTGCAAATTGTGGGGTAAAATTATTTAGTTCATCAACAAAATATGAAAGTGGTTCAGGTTGGCCATCATTTTACAAGTCATTACCAGAAGTTTTTGAGACTAAAACAGATAATTTATTAGGTTATGCGAGGACAGAGTATCATTGTAAAAATTGTGGTAGTCATCATGGTCACATATTTGATGATGGACCTAAGCCTACAGGTAAAAGATTTTGTAATAATGGAATTTGCTTAATATTTAAGGAAGAGAAATAAAATATTTATTTTAATAAATCTTGAAGTTTATTTTCTTTTTCTAAAGCTCTAACTTCATCATAACCACCGATGTGTAGATCATCGAAAAATATTTGAGGGATTGTTCTTTTTCCATTAGCTTTACTTATCATTTCCTCCATCGCTCCTTCAACTTTTCCAATGTCTATTTCATTATATTGTGCATTGTTTCTAGTTAATAATCTTTTAGCTGCTTCACAATAATTGCATCTTGGACCTGTATAAATCGTAATATTTTTCATTCACTAAAGATAATCACCTTTTTTTAATTTACTAGTAATTTGTTTTCTAGAATATTCGAACTTTTTTCTATGCTTAATACTTTTTTGATTAACTCTTTTTCTCCATAGTCTAAAAGAGGATGGTTTAAGAGATCTTCGCATTATTTTTATAACCTCAGATTCTGTCTTTCCTGTTTTTTCTTCTATCTCCTCAAAAGTGATTCTATCTGCCCAGGCAGCCCAAATGACCCAATCTGGATCAGTGATATTTGGCTCAGCATTTTTTACCCGGGTAATTGGGGTGTGACCTTTTTTTTTCATTAATCCTTTATATTTGAAAAAAATCTATAATGCATTTTTTTTTAAATCTGATATATTGTCTAAGATAGTCCTTCTTAGCCATCTTTAGCTCCCGGTTTTTAAGGACTATCTTTTTTTTTATGCTCCCCTTAGATTTTTTTCTTTTTTTACAAATCATAATTTTTCTTTTTATAACTCCTGGCACTCCTAGAATTGTAATTATTTCATATTCAATGAATTATGGAGTTAATAAATGTGTATGGACTGCATTAGGGGATATTACAGCAAATTTTATTCAGGCAACCTTGGTTATTTTTGTATTAGGAACTTTTTTTTCTGATAATCCAAATTTTTTAAATTTTTTTAAATGGGCTGGAGTTATTTATTTATTTTATTTAGCTTATGATGTTTATAAATCTACGCCAAATAGTGTAAATTCAAAAACAACAACTTCAAAAAGTTTATTTTCTTTTTTTAAAGATGGTTTTTTAGTTGCAGGAACAAGCCCCAAGGCATGGTTATTTTTTCCCTTAATATTCCCACAATTTATTGACTTTAATGCAAATTATGTTGCTCAATTTTTTATTTTGATAACAACTTATATCTTTTTAGATTTTCTATCTTTAATTGGTTATGCATTACTTGCACAAAAGTTAGTTGTTTGGATAAAAGCAAATCCAAAAACAATTAATACAATCTCTGCGAGTGTTTTAGTTTTAATAGCTATGATAATTATTATTTCTCAACAATATTAAACGACTTGTTGCACGTTTTGTCACTTGCAAATGATGAGATTTCTTTATTAAATCAACCATTAATTAATTAATTAAAGAGGAAATAAAATGAAAATAAATAAAATAATCATAAGTTTTGTTTCTGCAGTTGTAATCTTATTGTCAACTTCTGTTGTATCTTTTGCAAAAGTAGTAGGTGATAAAATTATTTTAGGTGCAGCAATTTCATT
>MDTB01199433.1_pt1 | contig 14293 bp, 10 predicted proteins | sample 811161 | NCBI WGS metagenome assembly MDTB01 (sample SAMN05326650, study PRJNA326480) | marine metagenome | isolation source: seawater | place: Mediterranean Sea | collected 2009
AAACATTTTGGTACAATATGAATAATCCATATAATTTTCAACATTATCGACAATATCAAAACCCCAATAGTTATTATCGTTGGAACATGTATTTGAAGTTAAATTACATGAATTAACTCCAATACATCTTGGAGTATCACTCACCCCATCATCATCAGAGCAACTGGAAGTATTTCCAGGATTATTATTGGGCCCCCATGTGTGCTCTAAATTTAACCAATGACCCACTTCATGAGTTAAAGCTCTGCTTCTGTTTGAACTTGATGAACCAATTGAACCAACATAATCATGAAGAATCCAAATCCCATTGTACATTGAGGTTCCAAGAGAAGGGTGATTACTTGGATTGTAAGTGTAACCAGCAGCACCATCTGCATCATTAACCACAAAAACATTCAAATATTTATTGCCTGGCCATGTACCATTATACACATCATTTCCAGAAATAATTGCTGAAACTTGAGCATTACCATTAGAACCATTATTCGTAATAGCATTTGAAGTTCTTGTAATTCCATTAAAACATTGATGAGGGCCATCAGGTGCTTTTGTTGCTAAAGCAAATTCAATTTCAATATCAGCAGGCATACCGCTGAATACTGATTGAACACCATTTGCATCTTGATTTTGCTTCCTGAAATCCCTATTTAATATTTCCATTTGGTCTTCAATTTGAGCATCAGAAATATTACCTTGACTTCCATAATAAAGAACATGAAAAACTATGGGAATGGTGTAAACCACCTTAGCTCTTGAGCTATTAGAAATACTATCTTCAATTTTCTTTAAAAAACGCTGATCTTTAATAAAGCTTTTTAGAAAATCAGGGTTTTTTTTCATCTCATTCATCACTTTATGTGTCTTACAATACTCCACATTCTCACCATCCCTACAGTTATCTTTATCAATTATATGAGCAGGACTAGTTTGAGCTGAAAAAGTAAAAAAAAGTGCTAAAAAAGTAATTGAAAATATATACTTCATATTGCAATTTACAAATTTAACAACTAAGAGCGTGATTTAAATCTGCAGTTAAATCTTCAGCATCTTCAACTCCAACACTCAATCTTATCAAAGAATCAACTAATCCTGACTTGATTCTTTCTTCTCTTGGAATAGAAGCGTGAGTCATTGTTGGTGGGTGTCCAATTAAAGATTCTACACCACCTAAAGATTCTGCTAACGCAAAAAGTTTGGTATTACTGGCAATTCTTTTGGCTTTTTCAATATCATCACCCACCAAAGTAAATGAAATCATTCCACCAAATCCGCTCATTTGTGATTTAGCAATTTGGTGATTGGTATGAGATTCAAATCCAGGCCAATAAACTTTATCTACTACAGGATGACTATTTAAAAAATTAGCTACTTTCTCACCATTTTCACAATGTCTTTGAACCCTTAAATGAAGTGTTTTAATTCCTCTTAACACTAAAAAAGAATCCATTGGCCCACAAACTGCACCACTCGAATTTTGTATTCTATACATTTCTTCAGCTAGGTTATCATCATTAGTCACTAAAGCACCCATAACCACATCAGAGTGACCCCCTAGGTATTTGGTTACAGAATGCATTACTAAATCAGCTCCAAGTTCTAAAGGGCGTTGTAAGTATGGAGTAGCAAATGTATTGTCAACACCTACTAAAATACTTTTTTGATGTGCTAACATACAAACAGATTTAATATCTATTATATTTATCATAGGATTAGTTGGGGTTTCTACCCATATCATCTTTGTATTTTCATTTATTTTTTCCTCAATATTGGAAATATCAAGCATATTTACAAAGTGAAACTTTATACCATATTTTTCAAAAATTGTTTTAAAAATTCGATAAGATCCACCATAAAGATCATTTGTTGAAATCACCTCATCTCCAGGGTTTAGCATTTTAATTACACAATCAATTGCTGCTAATCCGCTTCCAAAACATGCACCATATTTACCGCTTTCTATTGCAGCTAAATTACTTTCTAATGCAGCTCTTGTAGGATTACCTGTTCTAGAATATTCAAAACCTTTGTGCACACCTATTTCATCCTGTATGTAAGTAGATGTTTGATAGATAGGGGTCATTATTGCTCCGGTTGCTGAATCAGGGTGCACTCCTGCATGTATAACTTTAGTATTAAATTTCATTCTTTTATTTTATTAGGTTCACAAATCTAATTATTTAATATATTCAAATTAACTTGTTAAAATAAATTGAAACAAAAACTATTATTTGCTCATCTTGCGCTTTTTGGAGCCAACCTCATATATGCATTTAATTATGGTTACGCAAAAGATGTAATGGATGGAGGATATCTGCCGCCATTTACATTTATACTTTTTAGAGCAGTTGGAGCCACATTTCTTTTTTGGATCACTTCTTTTTTCTTTTATCAAAAAATTGAAAAAAAAGATATTTGGAGATTTGCTTTATGTGGGTTTTTTGGAGTAACTGCAAACCAACTCATGTTTTTTTCTGGATTAAGCTTGACCTCAACTATACATGCATCAATTATAATGATTAGCAGCCCAATTATCGTAAGTATTCTTTCCATTTTCATAATAAAGGAACGAATGAATTGGAAGAAGGCAATAGGAATTGGCATTGGATTAACAGGGGCACTTATGGTGATTCTTCATAAAAATAAAACATCGGGAGATTTTGGGATTTGGGGAGATATATTGATTTTTCTTAATGCATCTAGTTATGGACTTTACTTAATTAGTGTAAAACCTTTAATGAGTAAATATCAACCTATTACAGTAATTAAATGGGTATTTACATTTGGCTTAGTTGGTGTTATTCCATTTGGAACTTATCAACTTAGTGAAGTCAATTGGATTATGCCTAATGACATCCTTCTTAAAATAGGTTTTGTAATCCTATTCACCACCTATTTTTGCTATTTATTTAATATTTATGGTGTAAAACATGTTAGTCCTACCATTGTAAGTACTTATATTTATTTACAGCCTATTTTAACCTCTTTTATTGCCCTTTTGACAGGAAGAGAGGAACTTGAATCCATTGTTGTTTTTTCCTCCTTACTTATATTTTCAGGTGTTTATTTAGTGAGTGTAAGTATGCCAAAAAAAATCAATTGATTACATTTGAGAGAAATTATCGCTAATGATACTTTCAATGACAGGATTTGGTAAGGCAGAAGTAAAACTCAAACAGTTTTATATCAACATTGAAATCAGATCTTTAAACAGTAAATTCCTAGATCTAAGTTTAAAAACACCTTCATTTCTAAAGGAAATAGAACTTTCTTCAAGATCAATAATCAAAAAAGAAATTAATCGAGGAAAGGTAGAACTCACTATTCATTATGAAAAAACAGCAGATGAAAGAAATATTGTTTTCAATAAAGATCAGATAAGTAATTATTACCAACAAATAAAAGAATTAAAAAGTGAGCTAGGTGATCATTTTGAATCTGATTTAATAGCACAAATTTTAAATCTTCCAGATATAATTAATCATGAAAAAGCTGAAATAGAAAAGAAGGAAATAGAAAAAATATTAAATGGTATTAAAGTAGCTTGTGATAACTTAAATCAATATAGAATAAAAGAAGGTAATGCGCTAGAAAAAGTGATAAGAAGCTATGTAAAAAATATTCAACAAAATATTAAAGAGGTTGAAAAATTTGAAGAGCAGAGACTTCCCAAAATAAAATCTAAGCTTAATAAAGCCATAGAAGAACTAAATTTGAAAGATAAATTAGATACCAAAAGATTGGAACAAGAGCTGATATACTACTCTGAAAAATTAGATATTACTGAAGAAAAAGTTAGGCTTAACGAACATTGCAATTACTTTTTAAAGACTATAAACGAATCTCACTCAGGAAAAAAATTGGGCTTTATAACTCAAGAAATGGGTCGTGAAATAAACACCCTTGGCTCCAAAGCACATCATTTATCAATTCAAAAGATTGTTGTCAACATGAAAGATGAGTTAGAAAAAATTAAAGAACAAGTTCTAAATGTATTATGATTGACAAAAAGTTTCAAGGAAAAGTCATCATACTTTCAGCACCATCTGGAGCTGGAAAAACAACAATTGTAAAAAAACTGTTAGCAACCAATATGCCCTTGAGTTTTTCAATATCAGCATGCAATAGATCTCAAAGACCTAATGAAAAAAATGGTTTAGACTATCATTTTATTAGTACTCAAGAATTTAAAACCAAAATTAAAGAAAATGCTTTTGTAGAATGGGAAGAGGTTTATGAGAATAGTTTTTATGGTACTTTGAAAAATGAAATTGATAAAATTTGGCTAAGTCAAAACCATGTTATTTTTGATGTAGATGTAATTGGTGGTATTTCTCTTAAAAAATATTTTAAACAAAAAGCACTTGCCATATTTATTAATCCTCCCTCTGTTGATATTCTTTTTCAAAGACTTAAAGAAAGAGCTACAGATGATAATGATTCACTTAAAAGAAGAATGGAAAAGGCCAAAAGTGAGTTGGCATATAAAAATCAATTTGATAAAATTATTACCAATGATCAATTAGAAATTGCTATGCTTGAAACTACCGATTTAGTAAGAAAATTCATTAATGAAAAATGAAAAATATTGGATTATACTTTGGGACTTTTAATCCTATTCATGTTGGACATTTAGTAATTGCGAATTACATGGCCGACTATACTGATTTGGATGAGGTATGGTTAGTAGTTAGCCCTCAGAATCCTTTGAAAAAGAAGGAATCTCTTCTACCAGACTATCATCGTTTAAGTTTAGTTAGAATTGCTATTGAAGACAATACTAAACTTAAAGCTTGCAATGAAGAATTTAACTTACCCATTCCTTCATACACCATTAACACCCTCGCTTTTTTAAAGGAAAAATATAGCGATTCAAAGTTTCACCTTATTATGGGGGAAGATAATCTCAGATCTTTTCATAAATGGAAAAATCATGAAGAAATTATTAAGTACCATAAAATTTATGTTTATCCAAGAGTTTTAACAGAACAAGAATTGTTAGAAAATGAAAATCTGAATGTGAAATTCCAACATTCTAATATTATAAAGTGTGAAGCCCCAATAATGAAAATTTCTTCAAGTTTCATAAGAAAAGCCATTAAAAAAAGTAAAGACGTTCGTTACCTTTTAACTGAAAAGGTTTTTGATTATGTTGATGAGATGAATTTTTATAAATAAATTATCTTAAAAAGCACACATAAATTGCATAAGCTACAGGAAGTATAAAACCAATAACTGGATTTAGAAATTTAAAACTTCCAGAAATAAACATTGGAATAAATAGCAATATATCTACCCAGAATTCTCTTTCAAATTCAAATAACCACCAAACAGCTACCGGTGGAAAAAGTAAACAAACAAGTAATAAAGCTAAATCAGTAATATCATCATTTTCAAAAGCTTTTGGATAATTTTCTTTGATTGAAGCCATGTTGGAGACTTTTGAAATCTTCTTTTCAATCTTTTCAGTAATAAAAGATTTAATCTTATCTTTTTTAATTGACTTTGATTGATGAGTAAAAGTCTTTTTTGGATTGATTTTATTTACACTTATAAATTGTGGTTCTTTTTTTGAAGAAGGACTATGTTCTTGACTTACCAGCTGATTATTTGGAGAACTTATTTCTGATTTAATTGTTGATTTTTTTCTGTTGACTTGTTCGTTTACATTAAAATCAGCTGTCAACTCTTTCTTATTCTTTTTTGATATATGACCATTATTAAAAGCTACTCTTTCTGCTTTTAGAAAATCAAAAGGTTTTCCATAGTTGGTATAATGCCAGGTAGAACATGAACTTAAAAAGAAAATTATGCTATATAGTATTGTATTTCTTGTGAATTTACTCATGCTTAAATAGCTGCAAATAAAAATTTAATTATTTATGATTTCAAATAATTCATCCAATTTTGGAATTAAAACCACTTCAATTCTTCTGTTTTTCGCCTTATTTTCTGGGTCAACTGGAATAAATTCACTTCTACCAGATGCACTAATAGTAGTAGGATTCATTTGGCTATTTTTGAGCATTATTTTAACAACAGATGTTGCGCGAAGTACACTTAGCTCCCAGTTATCAGATGGATGTGAACTGGATTTCATTTTATCAGTATCGGTATGACCTTCAACTAAAATTTCTAAATCTACTTGGTCTTCTAAAACTTTAGCTAACTCCTTTAGTGCTTTAACACCTTGAGCATCTACCTTGGTACTTCCAGAAGCAAATAATAGTTTAGCATCCATACTAATATAAACTTTACCGTCTTTTTGCTCAACCGATAAACCTTTATCTTTAAATCCTAAAAGGGCTTTGGCAACCTTATCTTTAAGGGCCTTAACAATAGCATCTTTATTTGCTATAATTTCTTCTAACTCATTTACTCTTTTTTCTCTTTTGACTAGTTCAATTGATAGTTTTTCTAATTCAGCTTTTTTGTTGTTTAGATCTATTTCATAAGAACGTAACTTATCTTCTAAATCAAGTAAATCTGCTTTTCTCTTTTCTAAATCGGCTAATAATCGCTTTTTTTCTAATGTTTGACCTTTTTGTAAAATTTCAAGTTGATCCTGAATTCGTTGATTAAGTAAATCAATTTTATCGTACTGCTTTTCTTTCATTCTTAATGACTTACCTAAAAGAGTAGTGTCCTTAACCAATCGTTTAGTGGCCGCATTTAATTGTTCATTAAAAGAAGCAAGTTCCAAATTCTCTGACTCTAAATCAGTTTTTAAAGTCTTTAAACTTTTAAGCTCTTTGGCACAAACCTCTTGCTTCTCAGCAACTTCCTCAAATTTTCTGGCAGGCACACAACCCTGTGTAAGTAATCCAACTATGGCTAGGGCGCAAATAAAATTGTATCTAATCATAATATTTATATATCTAATTACAAAAATGGAACCAAAAAGACAATCAAATATTAAAAATGATTATTTTTTTAAACATTGATATCTTCAAATCACTTTTTAGAAAGGAATACCCTTGTGAAATCTCTATACTCCATACTATTCATTGGAAGAGCATGAACATTATTCTGAATTAATCTAATTTTATGTTCATAGTAAATAGGCAGAAAAGCAGCATCAGCAATTAAAATACTGTCTGCTTTGTAATAATTACTCATTGCTTGCTGCTGATTCTTGGCATGTATTGCTTTATCGTAAAACTCATCAAATAATGGATTTTTATATCTGGAATGATTGGTATATGATACTTCATCATCACTTGGAACAACCGCTCCATTAAAAATTTGAAGGAAATTCTGAGGGTCTGGATAATCTGCCAACCAAGTAATTCCCCAAAAATCAGACTTCCCATTATTAAATTTATTGATAAGCTCAGAAAAAGGGTAATAGTTAACTGCTATAGCTATTCCCAAGTTATCCAAAAGCATTTTTTGTATTGCTTCGGCCACATTTTTATTTAAATAATTACCCTCGCTTACGTCAAGCTCAACCTTGGGAAAACCTTTTCCATTGGGATAGCCTACTTTTGCCAACAAACGCTTGGCCTCTTCAGGATTATAATCAAATCCCTTTACTTTAGTGTGATCATAATCCCCAAGGCTAGGAACCAATCCATAAATTGCAGCTTCTCCCTCACCATGAAGAGTGTATTTGGTAATTTTTTCTCTATCAATGGCTAAATTAAATGCTTTTCTCACCTCAATATTCTGAAAAATGGGCTTTAACATATTGAAACAATAAAAAGAAGTGCTTAATCCATCGTCTTTATTACTCTGCAATTTAAATTCTGGATTTCCTCCGGCTTTTGCAGAATCTAATGAAACCAGTACTTCATTCAATTCTTCTCCAGGTAGTTGATAAACCATCTCAAGTTTTCCTTCTCTGAAATTAGCTAGTTCTACTTTTTTATTGCTATTAAAGTATATTTTGAGCCTATCTAAATATGGCAGCGAATTACCATTTTCATCTTTTTGCCAGTAATTATCATTTCTTGTCATTGTTAATTCCACATTTTCTTCGATGTCTTTATTTTTAAGTGTAAATGGGCCTGTCCCTACAGTGTGAGATCTCATTTTAGTCCCATACTTTTCATAAGCTTCTTTGGGATAAATAGTACAACATGATTGTGAAAGTATTTTCAAAAAATAAGAATAGGATGATATCAGTTCAATTTGAATTGTTCGATCATCAATTACTTTTATTCCTTCAACACCACCATTGGGATTTGCACCAGAAAGTGAAGCGTCATAATGCGCTTTTGCTCCAACTACAATTTCAGTAAAATAGCTGTAAGTGGAGTTACCTTCAATAGCAGAACATAACATATCAAAACAAAACTTAACATCATTTGCATTTAATTTCCTTCCTTTTAAATTGTCAAAACAAGAGTCATTATGAAAGTAAATACTGTCATGAAGAATGAAGGTGTAGGTTTTACCATCATCACTAACATTCATTTTTTTAGCTAATAGTGGTTCTACTTTTAATGTTCTTTGATTTAACTTGAATAATCCTTGATAAACCTGTAAAGCAATTCGACTAGAAACTGCATCATTAATAGAAACAGGAAATAAACTTTTAAATGAACTTACCTCATTAGTTTTAAATTCCCCACCACGAAAAATTTTATATCTTTTATCCCCTTCTTTATAGTAACCCTTCGCCTCTCTTACCTGGCCAAAATCATCTGACACTTCATTTTTAGCAGGAGAATTACATGCAGTAATTACAAATAAACACAGTAGAATATTAATTGATTGAATGACTTTCATATTAAGAATATTATAATAACAAATATAAAACAAATCTAGTCCCATTTATGCGCTATTATTTTATTATTCATCATCAAAAACAATTCTAAGTAAATTGCGTTTAATTATATTGATACTTCTTCAATTTAAATTATTTTATAAAATGTCTAAATACAGTATTTTTTTAATTGTATTTTTTATTTCATTAAATGGTTTTGGACAAAACAAAATTTTTGACCAAAAAGTAAAAAAAATTTATATTGAAAGTGATACTGTTCAAATTGACACTTCCAGTATTAATCCCAGAAACCTTAAAGTATATGACCGTTTTAATAATTTAATCAGTGCATATGATTACAATATCAACGCAACAAAAGCAGAAGTCTATTTCAAAGAAATTCCTTTTGATACTTTAATTTTTAGATATCAACTTTTTATTATTGACTTCAACAAAGATTATTTTACACACGATATTAAGTTAAATAGAAATAAAATTGACGAACGCTTTCAACCAATAACTGTAAATATTTCAAATGATAATATAGATTTTTTTGAAGGAACCAATCTAAATAAAACTGGAAGTATTTCGAGAGGTCTAATGATAGGAAACAATCAAAACTTCTCATTAAACTCGAATCTTAATCTTCAATTATCTGGTAACATTTCTGATGAAATTAAAATATTAGCTTCAGTAACTGATGATAACATACCAATTCAACCCCAGGGGAATACTCAGCAATTACAGGACTTTGATCAAGTATACATTCAAGTTTTTAATGAAGATTGGAAACTAACCACAGGTGATTTTTGGATTAAAAACAACAATGGATACTTTTTAAAATATAATAAACGTGGTCAAGGAATTCATCTTAAAAACAGTATCAAAAACAACAATGGATATACAATTAATACAGAAAATAGTATTGCTTTAAGTAAAGGTAAATTTTCAAGAAACGTAATTCAAGGCGTTGAAGGGAATCAAGGACCATATAGACTTAACGGAAAAGAAAACGAGTCTTACATAATCATTTTAAGTGGAACTGAAAATGTATATATCGACGGCAAACTTCTTCAAAGAGGACAAAACTATGATTATGTTATTGACTACAATACTTCTGAAATTACATTCACCGCCAATCACTTAATAAATAAAGACAAAAGAATAATTGTAGAATTTCAGTACAGCGATAAAAACTTTGCAAGATCTCTAATTCAGTCCAGTACTTTTTTTGAAAAGGGTAGCAATACATTTTATATCAATGCTTACTCAGAACAAGACAGTAAAAATCAACCTTTGCAACAAGACATTACTTTGGAAGATCGTTTTTTATTAGAACAAATTGGAGACCAAATTGATCAAGCAATAGCAACAGGAATTGATAGTAGTTCATACAATGATGGTTTAAATATGTATGCAAAAAAAGATTCCCTTGGTTATGAAATTTATCAATTTTCAGTTGATGAAAATGCTGCATATTACCAACTTACATTTAGTGAGGTAGGTCAAGGGAATGGGGACTATTTAATTAAAGAATATAACGCTCTAGGTAAGGTTTTTGAATGGGTAGCTCCTGATACCTTAAATAATATAATTATTAAAAACGGTAATCACTCTCCTCTTAAAAAACTAATTACTCCTAAAAAAAGACAAGTAATTAATATTGGAGGATCTTCTTTGCTTAACAATAAACAAATTACATATGAGATAAGTAGTTCCAATATGGATCTTAATACTTTTTCTAACCTTGATAGTGCTGATAATATTGGATTTGCAGGTCTAACAAAATTAGAAATTCAAAAAAAAATCAATCTAAACTGGAATATATATCAAGAGTATCGTGTAGAAGCAGTCAATAAAAATTACAATAGAATTGAAAGATTCAGATCAGTTGAATTTGAAAGAAACTGGAATATTCAACAACTTATTATCGAAGATGACCAGTTGATATCTTCTGGAAAAATAAACTTGATTCACAAAGATAACGGTCAATTAACATATGGAATAAATTCTTATTTGATTAAAGATAATTTTCAAGGTTATAAAAATGATATTAAACTTGATTGGGATAAATTACTATTTATCAAATTTAAAGGGAGCATACTTAATACTAATGGCGCATACAACAGTAATTTTTTAAGACATAAAACAGATTTATACTTACCAATGAAAAAAATAAAAATTGGATTTAAAGATATTCATGAGAAAAATGCTTTTTATAGTGCTGATACGTTGAATAATAATAGCTATAGATTTTATGATTGGAAAATCTATTTAGCAAATCTAGATTCTAACAAAAATAATATTCAATTTTATTATCAACAAAGATACGACTGGTTTAAAAATAGAGACCTATTGCAAAAAGCAACAAAGGCAGTAAGCCCTGGATTCAAGATTATATTGAATCAAAGCAAAAAATTCAAACTTAACTACAATCTAGCATACCGATCCCTAGATATTTTAGACACCACGTTGACCAATATAAATGCAGAAAATTCACTAACCAGTAGACTTAACTATCAGTTAAAATTATTTAATGGCGGTTTTTACAGCAGCTCTTTTTTAGAATTAGGCTCTGGACTTGAGCTTCAAAAAGAGTTTATATATCTTGAAGTAACATCTGGACAAGGAGTTTATACTTGGAATGATTATAATGAGGATGGGGTCAAAGATCTCAATGAATTTGAAATAGCTGTATTTTCTGATCAAGCCAACTATATTAGAGTATTTACTCCAAATAATAATTATGTTAAAATATATAGTTTTCAATATAATCAAAATATAAATATCGATCCAAAGCGGATTTTTAACAAAAACAGTTTAATTGGAAAAGCATTAAAACTTTTTTATAATCAAACATCAATAAGCACACAGAAAAAAACAGATAGTCTTGATTTTAAAACACTCATTAATCCATTAGTAGATACTGACAATCTAATTATTCAACAAATGTCAAATAATTTAAGAAACAGTTTGTTCTTTAACCGCTCAAGCCCAAAGTACAGTATTGAATACGTAACTCAGTTATTTACCAATAAAAATCTTTTAATTAATGGAACTGACTTTCGGGCAACAAAAAAAGAACAAATCAAAGTAAGATGGAATATCAATAAAACACTCATGATTAACTCTCAAATAGGAAGTGGATTTAAAAGAAACTCCTCAACTTATGCACAAAATAGAAACTTTAATATTTCTGAAAAAGAAACAAAAAATCAATTTTCTTACCAACCAAACACCTTATTTAGAATAAGTGTTAATGGAAGATATTCTGAGAAATCCAATTCTGTTGAAATGGGCAATGAGAATGCCTATATTTCTGACTTTGGCATCGAACTTAGAAGAAGTAAAAGAGACAAAGCATTAATAAATGGAGATTTTCACATTGTGAATATAAACTACAGTGGTGAAAGCAATAGCTCAGTAGGTTTTGAAATGCTGGAAGGACTTCAAGAAGGAACCAATCTTACTTGGAAACTTAGCTTTCAAAAAAATATGTCAAATAATGTTCAATTATCAATAACTTATAACGGAAGAAAATCAGAAAACAGTAATGCCATTCATACTGGTGGAATGCAACTTAGGGCTTTCTTTTAATCAAGTTTTAAAACTGCAAGAAAAGCTTCTTGGGGAACCTCTACTTTACCAACTTGACGCATTCTTTTCTTACCTGCTTTTTGCTTTTCAAGTAATTTCCTTTTTCTTGTAATGTCTCCTCCGTAACATTTAGCAGTAACATCTTTTCTCAATGCCTTAATGGTTTCTCTGGCAACTATTTTTGCACCAATTGCAGCTTGAATAGGAATTTCAAATTGCTGTCGTGGAATAAGCTCTTTCAATTTTAAACAAATCTTTTTACCAAGAGTAAATGCATTGCTTCTGTGAACTAAAGCAGAGAGTGCATCTACTTGTTCAGAATTTAGCAATATATCAAGCTTAATTAAATCTGACTTTCTATATCCAGTAGGAGAATAATCAAAAGAAGCATATCCTCTGCTAACAGATTTTAAACGATCATAAAAATCAAAAACAATTTCAGAAAGTGGCATTTGAAAACTTAGCTCTACCCTATCCTGAGTTAAATAAACTTGATTTGTCAATTCACCTCTTTTTTCTATGCAAAGATTCATTACTGTACCCACATACTCAGATTTGGTAATTACTTGAGCTTTAATATATGGTTCTTCAATCCATTCAACCTTGGATGGATCAGGAAGTTCAGAAGGATTATTTACTATAATTTCTTCTAATTCCTTCTTTAAATAAACCTGGTAAGAAACATTAGGAACTGTTGTAATTACCATCATATTAAACTCTCTCTCCAATCGTTCTTGGATAATTTCCATATGAAGCATTCCTAAAAAGCCACATCTAAAACCAAAACCCAAAGCAGCAGATGATTCAGGTTCAAATACCAAGGAAGCATCATTTAATTGAAGCTTTTCCATAGATGCTCTTAATTCTTCATAATCATCTGTATCTACAGGATATATACCAGCAAACACCATTGGTTTTACATCTTCAAATCCTTGAACAGCTTCTTGACATGAATTGTCAATTGATGTTATGGTATCTCCCACTTTGACTTCATTTGCTTTTTTAACACCACTAATAATATATCCAACATCCCCCGATCTAAGCTCTTTTAATGGAAAAAGGTCCATTTTTAGCACCCCTATTTCATCAGCATTATATGTCTTTCCAGTATTAAAGAATTTCACTTGCTGGCCTTTTTTCATGACTCCATTAAAAACTCTGTAATATGCAATCACTCCACGGAAAGGATTAAAAACAGAATCAAATATCATGGCCTGAAGTGGTTCATTATCACTTCCTTGGGGAGAAGGTATTTTTTTGATTATTGCTTGAAGTATATTGTCCACTCCCAATCCAGTTTTTCCACTGGCCTGAATTACATCTTTTTCGCTACATCCAATTAAATCAATAATTTGGTCTGTTACTTCCTCAGGCATTGCTCCTGGTAGATCCATTTTATTTAAAATAGGGATGATTTCTAAATCATTTTCAATAGCAAGGTATAAATTTGAAATGGTCTGGGCTTCAATTCCCTGAGAAGCATCAACAATTAATAGAGCTCCCTCACAAGCTGCTATGGATCTAGAAACTTCATAAGAAAAATCAACATGTCCTGGAGTGTCAATTAAATTTAATTTATAGGACTCCCCTTCAAAATCAAAATCCATTTGAATTGCATGGCTTTTGATAGTAATACCTCTCTCTCTTTCAATATCCATATCATCAAGAGCTTGATCTTTCATTTCTCTATCAGAAATAGTACCTGTAGTCTGTAATAACCTATCAGCTAGAGTACTTTTACCATGATCAATATGAGCGATAATACAAAAGTTTCTAATTTTCTTCATTGTTGGCAAATGTAGTACATTAACTTGTTGAGAAAAGGAATGATTAATTTTTTCGCTGACCAATTTTTTTTTGTTTAACCACTTTCAAATAATTATATCAAAATGATCTTGTATTTCAAAAAATTAAAACCTTTATTTGTTTTGATTTAATGAAAGTTACAGATTACATTAAAAATAGAAAAAATACCATTTTTTCTTTTGA
>MDTB01011914.1_pt1 | contig 14291 bp, 7 predicted proteins | sample 811161 | NCBI WGS metagenome assembly MDTB01 (sample SAMN05326650, study PRJNA326480) | marine metagenome | isolation source: seawater | place: Mediterranean Sea | collected 2009
TGGTGATGGTAATCCGCCTCTGGCTGAGAAGACCATCGTCATGGATGACCTTCTCGTCTCCAGTGCATTTGTGTACGACCTCGACGAGACCCTGGCTCACTACAGTTTGCGTGGAGAGATCTCTAAGAAGATCGGCTACGCTCTGGCTGAAGCCTATGATAAAAAGATCTTCCGTACCGTGGCTCTGGCTGCTCGTGAAGCTCATCCGATCACCGCTGCACCTGGCCCTGAGCCCGGTGGTTCTGTGATCCGCTTGGGCGCTGGTAACGAGTACAACGCTCAGACCCTGGTTGACGCATTCTTCGAAGCAGCGAGTATTCTCGATGAAAAGAATGTGCCCAAAGAAGGTCGCTTCGCAGTGCTGTCCCCAAGGCAGTACTACGCATTGATCTCCCAGGTTGACAGCAACATCCTCAACCGCTTCTTCGGTAACTCTCAGGGCAACCTGAACACCGGTGAAGGTCTGTATGAGATTGCTGGTATCAGCATCAAGCGCTCCAACAACCTGCCCTTCATGCTTGAAGGTCCTGCTGCTGGTAACGCTGTGCCTTCTATCCCTGGTGAGAACAACAACTACGGTGGTGTGTTTGATACCCACGCTGGTCTTATCTATCAGAAAGACGCAGCTGGTGTCCTGACTTCCATCGGTCCTTCCGTGCAAACCACCGGCTCGGACATCCGTGCCATGTACCAAGGTGACCTGATCATTGGTCGTCTCGCCATGGGCGCTGGCACTCTGAACCCTGCTGCTGCAATTGAACTGCAAGCTGCTAACTGATTAGGAGGCTTATTATGGCATCTCTTATTCCTGGTTTTAACCGTGCTGATACTGTGACTAACCCTATCAGTGGTAACCGTGCCTTCCGCCAGAGCGGTGTGGTCTCATCTATTACGATGAATCCTCCGTCTCCTCAGGTGGCTGGCTATGGTGCTATCTATACTGATGGTTTCACAACGCCTGACCTGGTGACCGATGCATCTATGCGTGCACCGTTCGCAGCTTATGCTTCCCCTGCTATTGCAGCTGATGTTACTACCGTTGGTACTAACACTGATGCATGCTGGGGCGGTGATGGCGCTTCTCAGGATGGTATTGTATAATTAATACGGAGACAAATGGCAACTGTACGCTCGTTCTCGGTCGCTCGGACTCAACAGTCCTACGACCCTGCAACTCCTACGCCTGCCTCCGGTGTGTATTCTATTGGTGTTCTCCCCATTAACGGCTCTCCTCAGGAAGTAGCCTCTACTGGACGGAACCTGCCTTATGACTACGCTACCGCTCAAGGTGGTGCGGAAGGTCGCATCCCGACTCTTGTGCTGTCGGGTCAAACTCAAGCACAAATCTCTGCATACGCTGGCGCTGCTGGTGTCACTGGTGTTCCTACCGCTCTGGCTCTTACGGGAGCTGCAATGGGCGCAGGCACTGTGGACTGGCCTGCTGGTACCTATGTGTGCACAACCACAACTATCGGCCCTGCTGCTCCTGTTGGTGATCCTCTGGATCTCCCGATGGCAGCTGGTCTGCAAGTCCGTGTGGATGTAGACGCTACCGGTGCTGTCGCACTGAACGCTGCTCCTATTGTCCGTGCTGGTAATGGTTACCTGACTGATGATACCTCTGTGGTATCTATCGATGGAATCATCTCCGCGAACAATAGCCTCGACGTTACTGTGGCTTAACAAACTAGGGAGTCTTCGGGCTCCCTTTTCTTTTCTTATTGTACCAATGACTTTTCAACTTAATAGCGAACTGCAAGCTGTGAATGCTATCCTTGGTGCGATAGGTCAAGCTCCTGTTCAAAACCTAAACACCACTGCTAACCCTGAAGTTCAATTAGCTCTCGACCTGTTGAGGCAGACTAGTGTGGACGTTCAAGACCAAGGCTGGGTATTCAATCGTGAGGATCACCTCCGTACTATTCCCAACACTAATGGTCAGATCGTTATCCCTGCTAATGCTCTGCAAGTGGATGTATCATTCGGTCAGATCTGGAGGATGACTAATGTAGTTATCCGTAATGGTTTGTTGTATGACAAGATTCGTCATACTGATAACTTCTCAGACTGGTTACCCGATGGTATTCTCCTAGACTACACATGGTTGTGGGACTTCGATGATCTACCTGGAGTATTCCAGCGCTATATTACGCTTAAAGCTTCAGAGCGTGCAGCCACTCAGATGGTATCCAACGCGAACCTTGCTGGACTATTGCAACAACAATCTGAAATGGCACGAGCAGCGTGCTTAGAATATGAATGTAATCAGGGAGACTACAGCTACATGGGCTGGCCTGAGACTACAGCCTACCGTCCGTATCAACCCTGGCAAACTCTTATCCGATGAGCGCAGTAACACAGACCATTCCCAACTATATCTTTGGGATATCGCAACAACCTGATCAACTAAAACAACCTGGCCAGTTGCGAGACAGCATCAACGTCACTCCTGATGTTATTGCTGGTCTGGTTAAACGCCCTGGCTCTAGGTTCATTGGACAAGTAAATGATAATGTAAACGGTAAGTGGTTTAACTACTACCGTAGTGAGGCAGAGCAGTACATCGGACACATCCAACCTAATGGATGGGTCTCTGTTGTCAACGCTGCCTCTGGTGTCATTGGTACTGTCACACAGCTACCTGGTGTTACCTTTGATAGCCGTACAGATAACTATCTCTGGAACCAACAGATTGGCCTAGTCATCACAGCTCAGGCTGGTGGCTATACTGCTGGTACAGCAACCAACGTAGGCACTACCAACATCAACCCTAGTGTAGCTCCTATGGGTACAGGGCTGGAGGTTTCTACTGCTGTAGATGCTAATGGTGATCTGACTGCTGTGCAGGTGTGGACAGCAGGACAGGGATACATCCCTGGTGACACCGTCTCTATTGATGGCTTAGCTGGTACGGTCATTACAATCATTGATGCTACGCAGGTAGACAACCTGCAGCTCATGACCATTAATGACTACAGCCTAGTCACCAACAGGGCTATGGCTCCTGTCAATGGTACAGCTGAGCACATGCGTCAGCCTATCCTAGAAGGTGGTCCTATTGATAGGACTAACCCACCTGTACGGGACCTGGCTGGTATCCGTATCCTGTACCCAGACACTAACAATGCTGCTGGTACTACCTTTGACCAGGCTACTGAGATCACTCAGTTCAACAGTCCTGATGATAGGTTCACCATACCTGACAACAACCTCCGTGTTGATGTGAAGGTAGAGGAGTGGGACTTCATTGATGAGGATGGTACACAGACACAAAGGCGAGAGGTGACTGGCATTAACTTTGCTAGTACTGTTGCTTTGACTGATGGTGGTGCAGGCATCGAGTTCCCTAATGGGGATGTTGATGGTGATTTCACCGACCAACGCTGTGTTTTTACTGGAGACTTTGAAGGTAGTGGTGAAGGCTTTACTGTATCTGGTACCCTTGCTGGAGGTGTTGTCACTGATGTTGCTATTGACAATCCTGGTCAGTTTACTTGGATGGGCACTAGCACATTTGAAATCATCTTCGATGAAGGATGGACTGCTCCAGAAGCTACACTTCCTCAGTGTACACACACAGAGACTGCTGGTGCACGTGGAGAGTTCTATCAGAATGGTGATGTATTTTGGGTCACTAGTCAGGAAGGGGCAAACGATGGACGTGATGGTCCTATCTTCCAAATCATAGATAAAGCCTACGCCACTCCCTATCAACCGTCAGCTATTGTAAACCTTAAGGTCCTAGCCTATGGAAGAGAGTACAGAATCGATGTGGCAAACGATGAAGGCGAGCCGGTCTTCGGTGTTATTGTCGATACTACAGCGTCAGCTGACACACAGATTGGTGCTGTTAAAAGTGTTCTCGAACCTCTCAGGGAAAGGATCATTGAGGCTAGAGAGGACCCTGGTTCACCAATCAGCGCTACTAATCCAGTCTATGGTTTCGGTTGTCAGATCATCGGTAACTCTCTCTACATTGTATTCAACCAAGACTTCAACATAACTGTCAGCGATGCACAGTTGATGGAGTGCTTTACAGATGAAGTCAATAACATTGAACGGCTTCCCTTCCAGTGTAAGGATGGGTATGTGGTCAAGGTTACTAACACTGCTCAGTCAGAAGATGATGATTTCTATGTAGAGTTTGAAGGTCACTTAGACCAAGACGGTGAAGGCGCGTGGGCAGAGTGTGCACAGCCTGACATCCAGAAGAAACTCTACCCGGCTACCATGCCACACCAGATTGTATCTACAGCGTTAGACACGTTTGTAGTACAGGAAGGTACGTTTACAGATAGAGAGGTAGGAGATGAAGACACCAACCCAACGCCATCCTTTGTTGACAATGAAGTCATTAACAATATTGTTCTGTTTAGGAATAGGATTGTTTACCTTTCCGGTGAGGACGTGGTCGCAACAACGGCCGGCGGACTCTCACCACAGGATTTCTGGTCTGCATCAGCACTATCAGTACTTGCTGTCGATCCCCTTGACCTGTCCGCTGCGTCCAAAAAACCCGCCATATTGTGGGACGCAATTGAGATCAATAACGGACTGCTCCTGTTTGCCAATACTCAACAGTATCTACTAACCACTGACTCTGACCTACTCAGCAATGAGACTGCTAAGATCAGTGTGGTAGCCTACTACCAGTACAATAAACAGGTCTCTCCCTTTTCTATGGGAGTTACCGTAGGCTTCACAGATGTCTCAGGTAGGAACTTCAGGTTCTTTGAGATGTCTAATCTTCTTAGAGAAGGTGAACCTACTGTCACAGAGATCAGTCAAATCGTAGGACAACTGACAGACCGCTCTGTAAGATGGGTAGCAGACAGTAAAGAAGGTAAGATTATCCTCTTTGCTTCTAACCCTGATGAGCCAGACGCAGATACTATGTGGGGATACAGGTACTTCCAAGATGGAGACCAGCGGAAACAGTCTGCATGGTTTAAGTGGAAGCTTCCTGGACCTGTCATATTCCATACCATCATGCAAGATGTGTACTATGCTGTGTGCAGGTACGAGTCTTCAGCTGGTGTGTTCCAAAACCAACTGATTGAAATTGATTTAAAACGTACAGATGACTCTGCTATACTCACTTTACCTGCTGGTATGTTCCGTATTCATATGGATCATAAGTATGAAATGGATGACCAGGCACGGTGGAACATCACATACGATGAAACTACAGACCGTACGTTCTTCGACATGCCAACCGCTAACACGGATCCGGCGCTAATCCTATTCAATAGAACTATTTATGCATACCAACTAGCTGCTGGAGGACCACAACTAGGTACTCTCAGGGAGGTAAGATGGAATGCACAAGGTAATAGAGGCTCAGTTCCTGGTAACTGGGTACAGTTAGATGCCAATGGAGACATCATACCTTTCCAGATTGGCTATCTAATTGACATGAAAATAGACATTCCAGAGTTCTTTGTAACGGAGAGAGCAGGTGATTCAACACGTTCAGATGTCCGTTCGTGGCTTAACATCCAGAGATTCCAGTTATCTACTGGCGCTACTGGTTTGTATGATGTCAATCTTGATATCTTAGGTAAGGATGACCGTACTATTAATGTAATAGCTAACAGGCTAAACAACATTACAGTTGGTTCCCTACCCTTAGAACCTGAGTGGACACAATATATCCCTGTATACGAGAGATCAAGAAATGTTGATATATCTATTTCTACTACCCATCCTTCTCCTTTTGTTTTGTATTCTTTAGCATGGGAAGGAGACTACACGAAACGCTGGTATCAAGGTGTCTAAATACCACCATAAACTAACAAAGGAGGCTGCGATCTACGTGGCCTCCCACCTCCGTCCTGATGACTATCGAGAGATAACAGAAGGTCATGGAGTCAATCCTCTGCTAGCCGCTGTGAGGCCAGTAGATGAGGACAACATATACTTCACAGTGCCTAACGGCGAGACCGCCGGTATGGCAGGCGTAGGGACTGATGGACAGATCTGGATGCTATGCACTCCAGCTATCGATGAGTACCCTGTAACCTTTGCTAGAGAAGCAAAGAAATATATCGACAGTAGGACAGAGCCACTGCTCTGGAACATTGTTGACAAACGCAACACCGTACACTGTAAACTTTTAAGATGGTTAGGGTTCGACTTCTTAAGAGAAATTAAACATGGACCTAACAACTTGACCTTTATCGAATTTAGTCGTGGTATTTCCAGCACTACTGGGCGTAGCATCATTCGGAGTCGGAGCGATGCAGGCGTTTGGCCAGCATCAACAAGCTCAAGCTGACTACGAATATGGCGTAGCTTCACAAACTCAAGATTACTATAATAGGGTACAGCAGTACCAATTCGGAGAACGTGAGCGTGCTCTCGCCTGGCAGGAAAGGCTGTCTATCCGTCGCTGGAAGACTGCACAGTACCATGAACAGGTAGAGGAGAACTTCAATGCTCTCAAGGACTCTTGGTTCAACAACAACAAACTAGCCAATGAATACATTGAGAAGTTTGCTGGTCAAGCTTTCCGTCAAGAGATAGCATTCCAAGAAGCACAGTCTGCTTCCTATAACAACCAAGCTGGTAAGCGCTCTAACCTCCGTCAGGGAGTTAATGAGATCCGTAAGGGTATGGAGCGTATGAATATGGTAGACCAGCTCACCCTTAACTTAGATAAGATTGAGCAGGCTAAGATAGCTGATGCTCGTCGAACTAAGTTTGACAATAAGAATATGTGGTATGGCGTAAGTCAACCGATGCAACCACCTGCACGTGGTCCTGCTCCCATGGCACCAGTATACCAACAGAGACCTAGTAGCATGGGTCTGTACAGTGGTCTGCTTAGTGCTGGCGTGAGCGGTGTAAGTACTGCTAATTCTCTAACTGCAGGTGGGTTGTTTGGAAACAACATCACACCTGGTAAATGAACTTTCTAATCGGACTATTATTACTCATCACTATGGCCCAGAACAAAGGCTATCAAGGCAAGTACGATGATAGCATCGTCTCAAAAGCCGGACAGTATGCACCTAATAAGGTAGGTAGTCCGGTCCAAGCAATGGAAGAGGAGTACGCATACCAACGCAAAGAGCGTGAGCGTACCCAACAAATGATTCAAGGCAATCAGAAGCAGGCTCTAGCAAACCTAGAGACTGGTAAGAAGAATGCCATCCAGAGAGGAAAAGAACTTGAGCAACTAGGAGAGTTCAGTGAGACTCTAACCAACAAACTCATTGACATCCAACATGAGAGGAATGAAGCTGAGTACCAGAAAGGTCTAGCTCGTTACTTCACACAGGGAGCTCCTCAGGAAGTAGTAGATAAACAGGACCAGGGAGAGCTGGCTGTATCAGCAGCTGATGAAGAGCTCAAGAGCGTGGCCTACAAGGCCGAGCAAGACGGTGCACCGACTCCTGTGGTACGACAGCTCCGAGGCATGTCAGGATGGGCTAGGCTGGGCTACCAGGCTGGTCTCCTGCAGAATGGTGGGCTGCAGTACAACAGCTTCATGCAGCAGAACAAAGATAAGGAATATGATATTGGTCTAAGTGCTCCTGTCAGTCTCTCCTCTGCTGAGGATAGCGGTGAGAGAGCTGCTGTTCAGACCGCACTGCGTCAAGAGTATCTTGCTCAGTACACAGGCTACAACTCAGCCATGCTGAACAAACACCTCTTCCCTAAGATGAAAGAAGCTGAGGCTCTAGCACAGGTACAGTGGGATAAGGACCAGAAGACTCGACTAGAAGCTGATAGGAAGGATGAGTATGATGGCTACCTGATGCAGCAGATTAAAGCTGGTAATGGTGGTCAAGGTCTCATCAATGCCCTGGCACAGTTTAAAGGAGACTTCGGTGGTAACAACCGTCAGACCCGTAAGCATGCTCTGGACTTCCTAAATGAGGCGGTAAAAAACCGTTCTATTACTAATGCTCAGGTAGAGCAAATCCTCCAGCACAGATTCCAAGACAACCAAGGTAACTGGGTTACCGTTGAAGACAAGTGGCCTGGTGAGTTTAATAAGCTCAGAGACCTCGCTAGGAAAGCTGATATTGATGAGGCTACTCGTAGGGAGAATGAGCACAAAGCAGAAATAATTAAGTATAGGCAGGTCATGCGTGACCAGGAGCAGAAAAGGTATGAGTCTGGTAAGGGCAAGTACACTGAAACAGAGCTGAAGGTTATCCTCCAAGACTTTGAGAAAGACTTCCCTGGAGCTCCTATCCCTGACTGGCTCAAAGACTGGACCACACAGGAAGACCAGAGAGATGAGGACCTTGAGGACCTCCTCCGTCAGAAGCAGGCTATGCGTCAGCCTCTGCGTTGGGAAGACCTGAGAGGACTGTCAGATGAGAAGGTAGCTGAATGGCTGCCTAAGATCAAAGCAGATGAAGGTCTGGTTGGTGTTGGTGGTTCGACGATGAAGCAAGGTGAGAAGCTGGTTAGGCGAGCTGTCCGTGATGGCTTCGACCTGGATAGTGCTGATGACCAGCTGGATACACGAGGCGAGATGATGGTCATGCGTGCTACCTCAGCTTGGCAGAACCTCTTCGCTGAGAGGCTTAGAGGAGGTGACAATGAGATGGATGCCATGGAGTATGCCACTGATAAGATCCTCAAACCTCTTGAAAAGCTAGGTTCAGATGGTAAGATTACACAGTCTCCCTTCTACACCTACTCCGGTAAGAGTAACAAAGAACAGGAACTAAACAGAAAAGTTCAAGTTATTAATAATGCTATATCAGCAGATCCTAAGATCATGGAGACTGGGATTCTACCTAATACACAAGAGGACCTGAAGAACCTACAACAGTTCTCAGAGACTGGCAAAGGTGATATCCCTGACATCTATAAGAGAATTGCTGCTGGCAGACCTGGGATGGATGCCTTCCAAGTAGCCAACACACAGCTGATGGCCACAGGTAACAAGCCTCTCGTAGCAGGTCCTATTCAACAGAGCTTCGATCAACTTGACCCATCCGTCAAAGCTCTCTTAGTATACAAACCATCTAATAGCCGCACTACTAGGGCTATGTACGGTGGTAACTCAGGAGGACAGGACAACTGGTCTAACTTCCTGAACATGATTGCTAGTGTAGAATCCAAAGGATTTGGTGACTACGATGCAATGAACGTACCTTATAGCAACCAACCCTACAACAGTGCTAATCACCTAGGCAGAGGTCTTTCCTCTATGACCATTGGTGAGGTACTGGAACTCCAGAGAACAGACAAGGTACACGCTGCAGGTCGTTATCAGTTTACCAGCCACCAAGGTACACTGAGAGAAGCCATGCGTGAGGCTGGTCTGAAAGAGGATGATGCATTCAGTCCTGAGAACCAAGACAAGCTAGCTGTCGCCCGTGCAAGGTGGCGTATGCGTGTCGATGGTGGAATGGCTGGTTTGCGTAGAGAATGGGTAGGTTTGAATAATGTACCTGATGCACAGCTACGACCAGCTATGAATGGTCTTGTAGATACAAACTCTGTGTATAACCAGAAAGAGAACATGACTCCAGGCGTAGCACGTCGGGTCTATACTACTGGTAATATCGGTCCTACCTCCACTGGACAGCACTTAGATGTGAAGCAAGTAGGTGGTGGGTACTTTGAGTACGGTGCACTAGATGATTATGTAGAGGTAGATGACCCTGAAATGGGACGTGTACCATTAAGCGGAGTACCTCAAACGGGTGATTGGAAGAGCCACACACGACGTGGTTCCCATGGTCGAGACTATGGAACTTACTCGGGGACTCCAGTGTACGTGAAGAACGGAGCTGAAATGATTAGCTCTGTGCCCACGGAACACGGCGATAAAGTTACCATTCAACTTCCAGATGGTAGACAGTTTACATTCCTTCACGGAACTAGATAATGAATCCTATTGACAACTTTACAGTTGACGTAGATACTCTAGATGCTGAGCAATTCAGTGAGAATGCTGAATTAGCTGAACAATCTATGGAGTACTCTGAGGAAGCCCAAGCGCTTGCTCAGCAACAACAGCAGATGCAAAAGGCCGAGGCTGAAGGCACTGCTCAACAACCTCAACAACAACAAGCAGAAGGTGGTGGTGGTCCACAATACGGTAAGCCGCAAGAGCTGGACCCTAATGACTCAAGGGCTAATGATACCTTTGAGTTCTCTGACATAACAAATGAGATTGGTGCTGCTGTCACAGGCGGTGGCATGAAGACTGTTTCCTCTCTAGCTACAGTTCCAGAACGTCTGAAAGACATGTTCTCCGGAGAGATGAAGAGAGAGCAGGAAGAGAAAGGATACTATGAACCGGAGTTCAACCCACTCGGTAACAAAAGACCTATGACCACCACCTGGTGGGGAGGTTTTATCGAAGGTGGTGTGCACTTCGGTACCATGGCACTAGGTATGCTGGGCATCGCTAAGCTCGGTGCTGCAGCTGGTGTAGGTGGAGCCGCTGGTGCTGCCCTGAAATGGATGGGTGGTATGGGCGTAGGCTCTACTTTTGCTGGTAATGCAGCTAGAGCTGGTGTAGCTGGTATGGTTACAGATGCTCTCTCTGAAGAGTCCCATGCTCACAATGCTACTGGTGCTCTCAAAGAACGGTTCCCTTGGCTAGACAACCCAATTGCTACCAGGGATACTGATGATCCTTCTATGATCTACTTCAAGAACATAGCAGAAGGTCTAGGTATAGGCTACTTAGCAGACGGTGTACGGTGGTTGATCAGTGGTCGTAGGGCTGCTGATGTAGCTGCTGGTACTATGGCTCCTGGTAAGCCTGAACAAGAGCTCACAGCACAGGCTATTGTAGATGCAGACCGTCAGGTTATCGAAGCAGACGCTATCGAAAGAGCTAAGTTTGAGCTTGATAGGGACTTGACGAACGAAACTGCTGTAGCATACTATAAGAAGAACGGTGTAGAACTGAGTAAACTACCTGAAATAGAAAGAGAAGCTGAGAAATACGCCTTTGCTAAGGGTAAGAAACGGTACGAGGAGTGGAGTTCCTACCAGGAATCAGCTATTGATCGTAGTATCAGGCAGGCTGATGAGCGCTCTGCTAGCGTAGAGAACCAGATTGTAGAGGAAGGTGTACGCCAAGTCGAGAGTCCAGAGTACGGTGCCTTCAAGGATAAGCCTATCTCTGACCCTTGGCAAGCTGCACCACAGTCTGAGCCTCGTAATATGTTCGATGCAATCGGACAGAGCCGTAGACTCAACAACTCATGGGACCCTGACCAGGGTTCTCTGTCTCCTCTCACCACACCTGCTGGTGTACGGAGAGCTAATGAGGTTGTCGATGTAGAAGGTAAAGACTTAGAGAAAGCTTACCGTCAATTGGTTGGTGAGCGTAAGCATGCTCGTGTAATGGAGCAGCTTAAGAAGAATAATGTAGATATTAAACAGTTCTTTAAGGAGAACTACGAGTCTTATCGGGAGTTTACTGAAGGTAGGAACACTACTAACATGACTCTTGAGGAGTACTTCGAGCCTATCGAGACTCAAGCTAGGTTCCAGACAGGTGGTGACGATAACTACACTGCCTGGGCTATGAAGAACGTTGTCATTGGTGACCTAATTAATGCTTCTAACTTCAAAATCCTCAGGGATAGTGGTGTCATGGCTCGAGAAATCAAAGATGTTGCTGATATCTTTGATGTAGATGGTCCTATGCGTGTCGTTGCTGACCGACTAGCCTATGGTATTATGCAGGTGAAGAGGTCTCGCTACCTCATCTCCACTGAGTTCCGTAAGTTACAGACTGTCCAAGGCTCTGAGAAAGCAGCTGCAGCTTTCCGTAAGCGGATGGCTGACATGCACCAAGAGTCTAAGGAAGGCGTTACTGCAATGATGCAGATCATGCAGAAGTCTAACAACCCTGCTCTACAAGATACACTCCTGGAGGCTTTCTCCATGTCTGATAAGATCCGTAACTGGGAAGACCTCTGGCAGCTGTTCAACCGTAAGCTGAAAGGTGGTGACTTTGATGGTAAAGTCAACACTGGTATGCTCATCAAAGAGATTCAAGGTACTATTATCCACAGTGTCCTGAGTGGTCCTAAGACTCCTATCAGGGCTATCATGGGTACAGGCACTGCCTCCTTCATGCGTCCTATGGCTCAGGCTATGGGTGGTATGATGGCACGTGATGGTGCTCAAATCCGTCTGGGACTGGCCGGTACTAATGCTATCATCCAAGCTCTCCCTGAAGCCTGGACTCTGTTCAAGACTAACCTCCGTTCCTACTGGGCTGGTGAGATGTCTACCTATCGGACTAAGAACTTTACGTTCGAGAAGGCAGAGCAGGACTGGGAAGCTATGGGAGAGATGATCAAAATGCGTAAGGAGAATGGTGAGTCTCTGGACGGTATGGAAGGCGCTTATCAACTCGCTACCATGGTTAGGGGATTGAATAACAACAACCTCCTCACCTACTCCACTAAGATCATGGCAGCTACTGATGATACCTTCGGGTACCTCATGGCTCGTGCTAGGTCTAGGGAGAAAGCCATGCTACGCTCAGAAGAGCTCATGAAGAAAGGAGAGATCACTGAGGTAACGCCTGAACTAATCAAAGCATATGAAGATAACTTCTACCAAGACCTTTTGGATCCTGACGGGAACATTAACTTTACTGCTGACGCTGCTCTCAACCATGCAAGAGAGGAAGTCACGCTCACCCGAGATCTCTCGGGATTTGCTAAGTCACTAGATACTACCTTCGAGAAAGCTCCATGGGCTAAGCCTTTCCTCCTGTTCGCTAGGACTGGTGTTAATGGCATTGAGATGACCATGAAGCACATGCCTCTGTTTAACAGGCTGGTCAAAGACTCTAGGCGTATCCTCAACGCTACTCCTGAGATGGTAGACCAAGGTCTCCTGAAGGATGTAGGTATTGAGACTATGGAAGACCTGGCAGCCTCTAAGGCTATCATGAAAGGTCGTGTGACTATGGGCGGTGCTGTAACTACTATGGCTGGTGTCGCCTTTATGAATGGTGACCTCCATGGTAATGGTCCTATGGACCGTAAGCAACGTCAGATGTGGATTGACTCAGGCTACAAGACTAACTCTATCCGCCTTGGTGGTGTATGGGTTAACTTCAGTGCCTTAGAACCTTTCGGTCAGATCCTCAACTATGTGGCTGACGTGGGAGATAACATGCAGCTGATGGGTCCTGAGTGGGCAGAAGAGAAGCTACAGCGGCTGGCACTTGTGCTGACCTCTACTACTGTCTCCAAGTCCTACCTCGCTGGTCTCCAGCAGTTCGTGGATGTTGTATCCTCCAACAAGCCTGGTAAGCTTGAGAACATGATTGCCAACCTCGCTAACAATACTGTACCACTTGGTGGTCTCAGGAACGAGATTGGTAAGGTCCTCAATCCTTACATGAAAGAGCTTAGGTCTGGTCTCGGTGACTCTATTCGTAACCGTAACCAACTGACTGAGCACCTGGCTGGTAAGCCTCTGGCTATCAAATATGATATCTTGACTGGTAAGCCTATCAATGATTGGGACTTCCCAACCCGTATGTATAATGCTATATCTCCTGTACAAATTAACTTAGACAGCAGTCCTGGCCGTACTCTCCTCTGGCAGAGTGGCTATGACTTGCGTATCACTGCTTACAACAATCCTGGAGGTGTTAACCTGAAGGATGCTCCTGAAGTCAGGTCGATGTATCAGCGAGAGATTGGTAAGCAGAACCTAGAAGCAAAGCTGAATGCTCTTGCAGAGCGTGAAGATGTCCAAGAGTCTCTAGCTAAGATGGAGACCCTAAGGCGCCAAGGTCGTGATGATATGGATCCTATGGATTTCAAACATAACGACTTGATCGCTAAGATGTTCGCTAAAGCTCAAAGGAAAGCCTGGGGCAGGATTCAATCTATGCCTGAGGTTCAACGTCTCCTAGAAGCTAAGCGACATCAGGATGCAGCTGTAGTTAACATGCAGAAAGGTGCAAGCCTTGAGAAAGTTCAACAGCGGCTCGGTGATGCGGATGAAGTCCTTAACATGCCTATTAAGTAATGCCTCAAAATTATTCTAACTGTTTCCCTAATGGAACTCCGCCCACTGAGTATACTGGTAATGGTACAGAGACTACGTACAACGTAGGCTTTCCTTACCAATATGATACTGATGTCCTGGTGTTCGTACAAGCTGTTTTACAGACAGCAGGTACAGATTACACCTTACAACTAAATAACACAGGTTCTGGAGGCGTTCAGGTAGCGCAGGTGGTCTTTACCACAGCTCCTACTGGACAGATCTACATCACTCGACAGACTACTCTCTGTGGTACTTTTGAAGGTGGGAACTTCACA
>MDTB01048096.1_pt1 | contig 14291 bp, 14 predicted proteins | sample 811161 | NCBI WGS metagenome assembly MDTB01 (sample SAMN05326650, study PRJNA326480) | marine metagenome | isolation source: seawater | place: Mediterranean Sea | collected 2009
GTAGAGGTTGTTAGTTAATTTAGGATGGACTTTTTTTGTTCCCTGCCGCCTATGCAATTCAATTGTTTAAATCAATTTATCAACCTAAAATAATAGATAGAAATACCTTTTTAAAAATTTTGGATAACTCTTTAAGGGATATTTTTTTGCCTGCCATACAAAAAGGTTGAAATCTTATGACTATATTTTAGTATTTCTATGTGGATATAAAAAATAAAAGTATTGATTTTTGGTTTTCTGTTGGAAGCACCTACACATATTTAACAGTAACTAGAATAAGAGATATAATAAAAAGGAATAATTTAAACATTATTTTAAGGCCAATTCACATTAAATCTATAATGTTAGATATGGATAACATACCATTTGGCCCAAAAAAACCAACTAAAAAAAGTTACATGTTTAGAGATATACAAAGAAGAGCAGAGTTTTATAAAATAAATATACCGGAGATACCAATTCTCTGGCCCTTGAAAAACTTTGAGTTAGCAAATAAAATAGCATTGATAGCAATAAATGAAGGATGGGGTTTAGAGTACCTAGAAGTAACTTATTATAATTGGTTCATAAAAAAACAACCCGCTGGAGAAGAAGAGAATTTAAGTAATACTTTCAGAGAACTGAATAAAGACTACAATGATATTATTAAAATAGCTCAATCTTCTTATGTTCAAAATAGTCTCATGAAACAAACTAATTTAGCAAAGTCTAAAGGTATATTTGGAGTGCCTACTTTTACTATAGAAAATGAAATATTTTGGGGTGATGATAGATTAGAAGATGCAATTAAGTGGTATAATAAATAATTATTAAAAAAAATCTACGAATTTTCTGTAGTAAAAAAACTGGCATTCTAATTCTTACAAAGAACTCCTCCTATGTTACTTATTTTCACCTCTCGTCCCTTATTTCTATTATCCAATCCAAAAGGTCTAGTGTTAATACTTTTTTACAAACTTAATAATATTTAAAATAGTAATAAATTATTTGCTTAAATTATGATTTTCCTTATAATTAAGGGGGGGGAGATAGTTAGTTGGCTAGAACTAAAAATCTTAATGAAGAAAAAATAATTTCAAATTGCATGCATATGTTTTGGGAAAAAGGAATAAATAATTTTTCCTATAATTCCATTGTAAGTTATTCCGGGGTTTCAAAGCCCAGTCTTTACAGACTAGTAGGGAACTTAGACGATGTCCAGAGCAAAAGTCTAATCTATTATTATGATAATATACTAAAACACCATCGCCCCCGAATTGAAAATGCTAAAAATTTTTATAGTTTCATGACCAATAACTTATTAAATATAGAAAAACAACAATTTGGAAAAGCTAATGAAAAAGAGGGTGTTTGCTTTTTTACTCAAAGTAGAATATTGAAACATCAATTAGGAAAAAAAACTCAGAAAGTAATAGATACAATTGACAAAAGATTTATTAGTAGTCTTAAAATTCTTATTAAAAAATCTATGAATAATAAGGAGCTATCTAAAGATACAGATATAGAAGAATTAGCATTATTTTCTTATAATTTGGTTACTCATTTTATTTATAGTCTTTTAAATGCTTCCAATAAAAGAGAAATTTCGATTACCAGAAAATATTATAATAGGTTTATCAAAACATATGTTAATTGAAAAAGTAATGTAAGTTATAGTTTACATTTTTATTTGACGAAGCCAATATTTTTTGTATCTAAGATTTTTATCCTGTAAGTGCATTTTAGACCTTTAAACTTCTCGTATTTTCCAGAACCAGAAATATAAGTAGCGTGTCCGATACCAGCATCATAATCTTCTGAGTTTCTGTTTAATGTAATCCAGAATTCCTCATTTTTTTGATTAATTCCCTTACAAAAAGTATTATAGAAAAATTCCTTGATTTTTCATAGAAGAATAATGTCCTAAACAGTTTAGGTCGCCATAATCTCCTAGGCTATCCTGCCTAGTTGCTAATTTTCAAACTGTCTGTATGTCAATTGATTTTTAGTTCCAATACATCTGCATCTCTAAGAGCAGTCATAAAAAAAATTCTACGGTAAAGTTTTTAACTTTAGCCTCGTTGTAAAAACATATACTAAGAAGTATTGTAAGAATAACTTTTAGTTTTATTTTTATACTCTTGAGTAACAGTTATAAACCTAATATTAAACACTTTTTTTATAGATAATTAAAATTAAATGATTATTTAACAAGATTAAAGAAAAAATTACATTTTATAAACATAGTTGCCATCTATATTAGATCTATACTAATATTGCTCTTAAACGCTTCCTTTGATATATTATATTTAAAAAGTTCTTTTTATGGTCGCTAAAAATGCACAAATAGTATCTACTCTTCTTCTAGACTGGAGAAGTGAACCAGAGTTAGAGTTTTATTTAAATTTTTTAGAAAAAACAGGGTTACAGTTTTTTAATAGTTTAAAAAAAGAAGGTCTTATTTCTTGGAGAGTAAGCAGAGTCTTTAACAGAATAAATTCAATAAAACAAGCGAAGTTTACATATATGCTGATCAAAAAGCTTATGTGAAAGGCCAAGTAATTATTGGAGAATGGAGAAAGAAAAACGAAAACTTTTATAAGCACATGACTGTTAAAGTTGATGCAAATAGGGCTTTGCTTTTATTTGAATTTTTATAACATTATTTAAAAATACTTAAGAAAATAACTATTTTCTAATTTTTCTACTTCCTGAAATAGGAGGTTTTTCTGCTTTGCCTGCAAAGCATTGAGCTATCTCCATCCATTTTTTCGCTACCTTCCCTTCAACTTTTAGTTTTAAATCATCTATATTCCTTACTTGTGTAACAACTTTACAGAAATCTTCAGCTTTTCCCTCAATTATATTTTCATTATTCGAGCTATTAAACTTCCAATCTTTGCCTGATGGAGCTTTTAATTTTAGATAAGGCATCTCACTTGGTATGGGCATATTGTTGACCTGAAAAGACCATTTAAAAGTATTCTTGCCAATTATTACTATATTAAATATTCTGTCAGTATTTTTACGTTCAATTCCAAAATCATCAAATATACTTTGTCCATGAGCCCATGTTTCCATCTGTCTAGAACTAATAGCAGATAATACACTCATATCTGGGCCTACCCACTCTATTCTTTCTTTAGGATTTCTGTCTTTAAACAACTCTCTTGTTCTCATACAATAATCTTTCCATAAAGATAAAAGATTCTTACCTCTTACCCCTTTAAAGAGTAATTTTTCAAATTGTTTGAGAGTTTGTCCTGATTCGAGTGCTTTTTCTAATTTTATAAGAAATTTTTTCCATCTGTCCTTGTCTTTCAAAGATAAATTTATTGCATAATTCCAAGTATGTAGATGCCTTATTACGTCATTATAAGTCCAATTTTTAAATTGAGTTACATTTTCAAATTCAGAACTCTCTATTTCTTTTAAAAGTTCATACAATAGTTTGCTTTCTTCATAAAAATCTGCTGCTTGCTTCAACATATTAAATACCTTTCAAAGTATTTTCTATTTATATTAGTAAAAAAGAATTTAATTTTCTAAAACCTTCTTACAACTAGCAAAAAAATATGCGTTATTATGTCTATATTTAAGTATTTTATTATTATTAACATCTCTAATAAACTTAGGATTTCTCTTTTTGTTACTTTTTCTTCTAATATCCTTTGCTAAATAATAATCATGCATTTCAGTAATTTTTCCATTGCATTCATGAATATTATTAAAAGCAGAGTTGACTTCTGCATAAGGAGCATGGTCTATATGGTTTTCTTGCAAGTTTATATTGGCTACAATTATTAAAACATATAAATAATCCATAATTTTATGATAATATATGATTAATAATATAAATAAAATAAATATCTATAAGTTTTTATTATAATCAATATAGATAGAATATTATTTTAATTATATTATATTTTTACTTACATAAACTAAAAGGGAGAAAATTATGTGGAAAAAACCTGAAATTCGTGAAATAGCTGTTGGATTAGAAATCAACTGTTATGCTTGCGCAGAGCTTTAGTCTCTGATTTAATTACCGTGATGTCTGGTGTTCCTTTAATATCAAGTAAATAATGTTTATAAGAGTTTTAGGAGCAGCGGCAGGCGGTGGTTTTCCTCAATGGAATTGTAACCATCCTAATAGTAGATTAGCAAGAAAAAAGAGTAAAAATGCCTTAGCGAGAACGCAATCATCTATTGCTGTTTCCTTAGATAGGAAAAAATGGTTTATTTTTAATGCATCTCCTGATTTAAGGCAACAATTGTGGAATAATCCTGAATTAATGCCCTCTGAAGATGACCCTCTTAGATACAGTCCTATAATGGGAGTAGTGTTAACAAATGCTGATGTAGACCATATCGCAGGACTGATAAATTTACGAGAATCACAACCTTTTAACCTTTACGCAACAAAAAGAGTATTAGAGGTAATTAAAAATAATAATGTATTCAATGTTTTAAATCCTAAATTTGTTAATAGAATACCTATTAAACTTCAGGAAAATGTAGAACTTTTATATAATAACGGGGAAAAAAGCAAAATAGTTATAAAACCTTTTTCTGTCCCTGGGAAAGTAGCCTTATGGCTAGAAGATGATCATAAAGGTCCTGACCTAGGATCAGTTGAGGAAGACACCATTGCTCTAGAAATAAAAGTTGATGATAGGAAAACCTTTTTCTATATACCTGGTTGTGCAAGTGTTCCTGACTGGCTTAAAAATAAGATATCTGGTTCAGATGTATTAATGTTTGATGGTACTCTTTGGACAGATGATGAAATGATAAAAGATAATGTGGGTATTAAAACAGGCAAGAGAATGGGACACATAAGTATGGAAGGTATAGATGGGTCTCTAAAAAGATTAGATGATATAAATGTTGGGAAAAAGGTTTTTATACATATAAATACAACTAATCCAGTACTTTTAGAAAATTCAAAAGAAAGAAAAATAGCGAATCAACATGGTTGGGAAATTGCATATGACAATATGGAGCTAGAATTATGATAATGCCAGCTCCCTTTTATCCAGGTAGTTCAAAAAAATATGATTCAGATGATCCTCTATCCAGAGAAGAATTTATAGAAGCTTTGGTAGAATTAGGAAAACAAAGATATCATAGCCTTCATCCGTTCCATAAAATGCTTCATAATGGTAAATTATCATTCGAGCAGGTACAAGCTTGGGCTTTAAATCGCTTTTACTATCAATGGTCTATTCCTAGAAAAGATCTGACTCTTATGGCTAGGATCAGCGATGTTAATTTAAGGTTAGAGTGGCGATCAAGAGTAATTGATCATGAAGGAGATATTGATGGAAGTGGAGGAATATCTAGATATCTCCAGTTATGCGAAACACTTAAATTAGATTTAGATTATGTTAAATCTTGTAAAGGCTTGCTTCCTGGTACAAGGTTTGCTGTTGATGCTTATGTAAGCTTTGTAGAAAATAAATCTTTATTAGAGGGAATTGCTTCTTCATTAACAGAAATATATGCTCCTGCCATCCACCAAGAGCGTATTGCTGGCCTATCTAAACATTATGCTTGGGCAGATGATTACGCCTTGGCTTATTTTAAAAAAAGAATAAGACAAGCCAGAAAAGACGTAGAATTTGGAAGAGAATGGGTAATTAGTAATGCTATAACAAGAAGTGATCAGGAAGCAGTATTGAACGCGGTAAAATTCAAGACTGAGGTTCTCTGGGCTCAACTAGACGCTCTATATTATTCTTATGTGGATCCTGGAAATATTCCTCCAGGATCTTTTGTTCCTAATGAAAATAAGGGTAGTATAAATGACTAAGCTTATCTTGCTTAAAAAAAATGATATTCCTAAATTGCCTAGACATGCCAAATTGAGATATGATCAAGCAAGAAAGAAATGGATTATAAACGCTCCGGAAAGAGTTTTTGAATTAGATGATATTGCAGGTGAAATTATGCAATTAGTTGATGGAGTCTTATCCATAGAAAAGATAGTTGAAAAACTTCTTAAAAAATTTACTGAAGCCCCAAAAGAAGAAGTGTCCTTAGATGTTATTTCAATGCTACAATCTTTAGCTGATAAAGGTTTTGTGGTAAAATGACTAAAATAGAAAATAACGGTACTTTAAGAAACAAAAGTTATATTACCCCTGAAAAAAAAAGTAAATTGCTTATTCCCTATGCTGTTTTGTGTGAGCTCACCCACAGGTGTCCATTATCATGTCCTTATTGTTCAAATCCTGTGGAACTAGAAATGAAATCTAATGAAATCAGTACCGAAGTTTGGAAAAAAGCTCTTTCTGAAGCAGTTAAGATAGGAATACTACAATGTCATTTTTCAGGAGGTGAGCCCACAGCAAGAAAAGATCTAGAAGAACTAATTTTACATGCTAATAGCATAGGTTTATATACTAATCTTATAACTTCTGGTGTGCTCTTAAGTGAAGATAGATTAAAAAGGTTTTATGACTCTGGTTTAGACCATGTCCAAATATCTATTCAAGATACCAACCCTGAAAACTCCGAAAAAATTGCTGGGTTTAAAGGACATGAAAAAAAAATTAATACATGTCAGCTAGTCAGGAAGGCTGGTCTCCCCCTAACTATAAACTCTGTAATGCATAGACAGAATCTTCATAACCTTCAATCAATGATTGAACTAGCAGTGGAATTAGATGCTGAAAGATTGGAAGTTGCTCAAGTCCAATACTATGGATGGGCACTAAAAAATCAAACTGCTTTTTTACCTACTAGAGAACAGCTTGATAAGGCGACTACTATAGTTGCAGAAGCTAGAGTTAAATATAAAGGTGTTTTAGCAATTGATTATGTTGTTCCAGATTATTACGCAAAAAAGCCTAAGTCTTGTATGGGAGGTTGGGGAAGACAATTTTTAAATATTACTCCTGCAGGGAAAGTTTTGCCCTGCCATGCTGCAGAGTCACTAAACTTTTTAAATTTTGATAATATTAAAGAAAAACCCTTGTCTTGGATTTGGGAACATTCTGAGTCTTTTAACAGATTCAGAGGAACTGACTGGATGCCTGAACCATGTAGGTCTTGTGATAGGAAAGAGATTGATTGGGGTGGATGTAGATGCCAGGCATTTGCTTTAACTGGAAAAGCAGATGCAACTGATCCAACGTGTGAGTTCTCTCCATACAGAAAAGTATTAGAAGAACCTCTATCTAAAGCAGGAAGCGAAACACCTGAATTTATTTATAGAAAATTTTCTTAGATTTATGTTCTTAGAAAACTAAGTTAAAATTATGAGCATTATGCCCAAGAACTATAATATTTGCGTTTTTTGTGGAAGTCAGTCAGGTAAAAATAAAATTTTTCTCAACACTTCGTATGAGCTAGGAGTAAAACTATCTCAAAAAGGCTACACAATAATTTATGGAGGTGGAAAGAATGGACTTATGGGAGAGATTGCTAGAGGAGTATTAGAGAACAACGGAAAGCTTATATCTATAGTTCCAGAATATTTTAATAAAAAAGAAATAACTGAAAAAAAAAGCTCGGAAATTATAAACACAAAAAGTTTTAATCAAAGAAAAGAAATTATGATTAAAAAAGCAAATATATTTTTATGCCTTCCAGGAGGTCTAGGTACCTTAGATGAACTATTGGAAGTTGCAACACTAAATCAATTAAAAATAATAAATAAAAAAATCATAGTAATTGATACTAAAAATTTTTGGGATCCTCTTAAAAAACTTTTTGAGAATTTAAATAAAAAAGGTTTTTTATATGATTTTAAAAGAAGTAATATAATTTTTATTAAATCAATTAAAAAAGCAGTTGAATTTATTGAAGAAAATATTTATAGAAAAAGAGAGGAAAAATGAATAAATTATTTGTAAAAAATCCAGTAGTAGAATTAGATGGAGATGAAATGACAAGAATTATCTGGAAACTAATTAAAGAGGAACTTATTTTTCCTTGGCTAGATATAGATTTAAAATATTTTGATTTAGGTATTGAAAACAGAGATAAAACCAACGATAAGATTACTATAGAATCAGCAGAAGCTATAAAAAAATATGGAGTAGGGGTAAAGTGTGCCACAATAACACCCGACGAAGAAAGGGTAGAGGAATTTAAGCTTAAGAAAATGTGGAGGTCTCCTAATGGAACAATTAGAAACATATTAGGAGGGACTGTTTTCAGACAACCCATTATTATAAGAAATATTCCCAGATATGTTCCAACATGGACAAAACCTATCGTAATTGGAAGACATGCTTTTGGAGATCAATATAGGGCAACTGATTTTATTATACCAGGACCAGGAAAACTAAAGCTAGTCTTTGAGCCAAAAGAAGGTGAAATTATAACCAAGGAAGTTTATAACTTTGAAGAAAAAGGATGTGCTCTTGGTATGTATAATCTAGAAACATCAATTATTGGCTTTGCAAGAGCCTGCTTTAATTATGGATTAAATCTAGGCTGGCCAGTATATATGTCTACTAAAAATACTATATTAAAGGCCTATGATGGCTTGTTTAAAGATACTTTTGAAAAAGTCTTTGTAGATGAGTTTAAAGAAAAATTTGAGAAAAAAGGTTTAGTTTATGAACACAGGTTAATTGATGATATGGTAGCTTGTGCTATGAAATGGGAAGGTGGATTTGTGTGGGCATGCAAAAATTATGATGGGGATGTTCAATCTGATACAATTGCCCAAGGATTTGGTTCTTTGGGATTAATGACATCTGTATTAATGACTCCAGATGGAAAAGCTATAGAGGCAGAAGCAGCTCATGGTACTGTCACTAGACACTACAGACAATATCAAAAAGGAAAAGAGACATCGACAAATTCAATCGCATCAATCTTTGCTTGGTCTAGAGGTCTATGGTATAGAGGTAAATTTGATAATAATATTAAACTACAAGAATTTTCTTCCCTATTAGAAGATGCCTGTATAAAGACTGTAGAAGAAGGTTTTATGACTAAAGACCTTGCAATTCTAGTTGGTACAAACCAAGATTGGATGGAAACCAAATCTTTTATTCGCAAAATCTCTCTAAAATTATCTCTCTTAATTAAATCATAACCTAATATTAATAAAATCTAAAATAATAATTAAACTAAGTAATTTAACAGGAAAATTATTATTTATCTCTAATATATTTTATTATCTCTTCTGCAGCCTCTTTTACTTTATTTGACTTATTTCCTCCTCCTTGAGCTAAAGTGCTTCTTCCTCCTCCACCTTTCCCTCCTATCAATGGAATTATTATATTTATTAAATCAATCGCATTATACTTTTTAGAAATTTTATCTGTAACTGCAATTACGACTGTTACCTTATTATTATTTCTCGAAAATAGAATAATAATGCTTTCCTCTTCATTATTTTTATAATTATCAGAAATACTTTTTAGCTTTTTTGACTCCATTCCATCAAAGATACCTAGGTAAATATTACAATCTTTAATTATAACCTTTTTAAGGTTATGCTGAATATTTGTTTGATTGCTATTATTTCTAATCTTTTTTTCTAACTCTTTTTTATCTTTTAAAAGTATTTCTATCTTCTCAAACAACATATCTTCCTTTGCTCTTAAGAGACCAGATATTGCTTTTAAATTTTTTTCCATACTCTGGTAAATCTTAATAGCTTGAATGCCAGCAACTGCTTCAATTCTTCTTACTCCAGATGCCAAACTTCCTTCACTTATTATTTTAAAGGTTCCAATTTCGCCTGTTTTTTCTACGTGTATGCCTCCACATAATTCTATAGAAAATGGTTTTCCTTGATTATTTTTATCTTTACCCATTTCTATAACTCTTACTTTATCTCCATATTTTTCTCCAAAAATAGCCATTGCTCCTCTTTCAATTGCTTCATCTTTTTCCATGCTGTTTTTTATTACTTTGTAGTTGCCTTGGATTTGCTTATTAATATCTATTTCCAGCTTTGTAATTTCTTCTTCGTTTATTGGTTGATTATGAGAAATATCAAAGCGTAATTTTTTCTCTGTTACTAGTGAACCTTTTTGTGCAACATGATTTCCTAAAGTTTTTCTAAGTGAGCTATGAAGTAGGTGAGTTGCAGAATGATGGGCGGCTACTTTTCTTCTAAAATCTTTATTAACTCTAAGTATAACCTCTTCTCCTTTTTTAATGATACCTTTCTTTAATATACAAATATGCTCGTAATACTTACCTAGTCTTTTCTGTATATCTTCTACTTCTAAAAGAAGGTCTTTACTCTCTATAGTTCCTCTATCCCCGATTTGTCCTCCTCCCTCTGCATAAAAGGTAGTATTGTTAAAAAATAGAGATATTTTTTCATTTTTTCCCGAAAAAGTTTCTATCTCTTCATGCTTTAAAAAAATTTTAGAAATTTTTGCAGTAGTTTCTAAATTATCGTATCCCAAAAATTCTGTTTCAGCTAAACCATTTAGTACTTTTGACCATTTGTTTGTACTATTATTATCTACTTCACCTTTCCAAGACCTCTTAGATAGTTCTTTTTGCAAACTCATTTCCTCATTAAATTCTTCTAAGTCTATTATTTTTTTACTGGTTTTCAATACATCTGCTGTTAGATCAAGTGGAAAGCCAAATGTGTCATATAGCTTAAATGCCACTTTTCCTGAGAAAATTTTCTTATGTTTACTTTTTTTATTTTCTTCTTCTAAAATTTTTAATCCTTTATCAAGAGTTTCTAGGAATTTTGTCTCTTCTCCTTTTATAGATTTAGAAATTAACTCTTGATAGGTAATTAGTTCTTTATAATGTCCTCCCATCTGTTCAATTATAAGTGGTACTAACTTGTAGAATATAGGTTCTTTTATATTTAAGTTATATATGTGCCTTATAGCCCTTCTTAAAATTCTTCTAAGAACATAACCTCTTCCTTCATTTGAAGGTAATACTCCGTCAGAAATTAGAAAGCTAGCCGATCTAAGATGGTCACTAATTATTCTTAGAGGTATTTTACTTTTTTCATTTTCTTGTATTTTGAAAATATCTTTTATTTTATCTATTAAATTCCTAAATAGGTCTATTTCATAATTATCTGCTTTTCCCTGTAGAACAGCAGCTACCCTTTCTATTCCCATACCAGTATCTATAGAAGGCTTTGGCAAAAATTCTTTTTTTCCACCCTTTATTTTATTGTACTGCATAAATACTAGATTCCATATCTCAACAAATCTATCTCCTTCGTTCTCACTTCCAGGCAATCCTCCTTCATAGCTTTCTCCGTGATCAAAAAATATTTCTGAACAAGGACCACACGGCCCAGTTTCGCCCATCTCCCAAAAATTATCATTACTATTTATTCTTAAAATTCTTTGGTCATTTAATGATGCAATTTTCTTCCAAAGGTTAAAAGCAACATCGTCATTATGGTATACTGTTACAATAATTTTATCTTCTTTTATCCCATAATTCTTTGTAATAAGTTTCCATGCTAAATATATAGCTTCTTCCTTAAAATAATCTCCAAATGAAAAATTTCCTAGCATTTCGAAAAACGTATGATGTCTTTTAGTAAACCCAACATTTTCTAAATCATTATGCTTTCCCCCGGCTCTAACACATTTCTGTGCAGTTACAGCTCTCTTGTTTTCTGGAGGGTTTTCTACCCCTGTAAAAATATTTTTAAATTGAACCATTCCTGCATTAGTAAATAATAAAGATTCATCATTGCTTGGCACTAATGCAGAAGATTCTATTATTTCATGCTTGTTTTTCTTGAAGAAACTTAAAAATTCCTTCCTTATATCTAACAAAGAGTTTTTACTCATTGAAACCCCATTTGTACACGAATAAACTTAGGTTTAATTTTCCATAGAAATATCTGGATCTTCTGTTGTCTTTTTCTTTCCTCTAATGAGATTCTCAATTTCAACCGATATTTCATTATTATCTAACAAAAATTTTTTTGCGTTTTCTCTACCCTGTCCTATCCTGTTACCACTATAGCTGTACCATGACCCAGATTTTTCAACAATACCGGCGGCTACTCCTAAGTCAACTATCTCACCCTCTTTAGATATTCCCTCCCCATAAAGAATGTCAAATTCCGTAATTTTAAATGGTGGAGCTACTTTATTCTTTACAACCTTCACTCGAGTCTGATTTCCAACAATTTGGTCTTTATCTTTTATTTGCCCAATTCTTCTGATATCTAGTCTAACAGAAGAGTAAAATTTTAGTGCATTTCCTCTAGTAGTAGTTTCTGGACTTCCAAACATAACTCCTATCTTCATTCTAATCTGATTAATAAAAATAACCATAGCATTAGATTTAGATATAGATGATGTTAATTTTCTTAAGGCTTGGCTCATTAATCTAGCATGTAATCCAACATGGTGATCGCCCATGTCTCCTTCTAATTCTGCTTTTGGGACTAGAGCAGCAACGCTATCAATTACAAGCACGTCAACTGCACCTGAACGTACTAATGTATCTGCTATCTCTAATGCTTGTTCTCCAGCATCAGGCTGAGAAACTAACAATTTATCAACGTCTACTCCTAGATTTTTTGCATAAACTGGATCTAGTGCATGCTCTGCATCAATAAAAGCACAAATTCCATCTGTCTTTTGAGCGCTTGCTACCACCTGGAGGGCAAGAGTAGTTTTTCCTGAGCTTTCTGGACCGTAAATTTCTATTATTCTACCTTTTGGTAATCCTCCAATGCCTAGAGCTATGTCTAAACCCAAAGAACCAGTTGATATTGCTTCTATGTCAACGGACTTGTTATCTCCTAACCTCATTATAGATCCACTGCCATAATTTCTTTCAATTAAACCCAGTGCACTTTCTAATGCCTTACTTTTATCTTCTAGACTCATTTTAATTAGATACTACTTTTGTTCATTATTTGTTCAAATTATGTTCTTATTATATCATAGTAAAAAAAAATATATAGTTATTATATTATAAACAAGTTTTTTCCTACTGCAACATAGATATCAAAAATACCTTGTTATATTAAATCCTAAATAATTATCTCTTCTAAAGCTATAAAGAGTATCCGTACTTCCTAAAGACCAATAATAATTATAGTCTAATGCTATTCTTATTGTATCATTTAATCGTGTGCTAATTTCAAAACTTCCAGTATTTCCTTTGCCATCTAAATCTAAGGTAAAAGATTGATTTATTTCAGTACCTTCAATATCATTGAGATTCATACTTGACCCTATAAAGAGATCATTTTGGAAAATATCTACTGAGGTGTTACCTCTTTCGTCATTACTGTACTCAAAAAATAAATTTAAGTCCCATGCTTTATCAAAAATTCTAGTTATAACATACTCTATTCCGCCTATGTAAGAATAATAATTTTCTCTTACATATTTAGAATTTTTTTGACCATTTCTTCTAATTCCTTCGAATTTAAATATAATAGGACCATAAATTTTTTGTAAGAAAGAACCCAATTGAGTAATTCTTTCGAAGCTAGAAAAATATTTCAATTTTTCTGCCTCCAGAAGAGGAATGGTTGTCGCTTCTCTAGAAGTTCCCCTGAAAAATTGAAAAGACACGTCTAACCCTGCATAGCTATTTTGCCATTTTGCTGCCCAGCTTGGAACTCTTTCTCCAGCGTTTCCCTCATAGGTAAAATTGTAATTTTCTGTAGGTAAATTTAATCTTAATCTTCCTCTTTTCCCAATGTGATTTGGCTTATTAAACTCAGGCATATATAAAAAATCTATAAATCCTATCTTATCATTTATGTAAGAGTATGAGATTAAAGATTGACCTAGTTTAGATTTTTTCTCTCCAGAAGCATTGTCAGGACTATTTATAATATCAACAAGATTTTTTAATTCGGTAACACCCCAAAAAACTTTATCTTTACCAATTTTAGTTTCACCATAATCATTAAAATATAGCAAATATCCTTGAGAAATATTTAATAAGGTTCTTTCTTTATCATAGTGATCATATCTAAAATATGGTTCAATTAGAAAATTTAAATTTCTCTTAAATTCAATAAATAATTCTGACTTTAAATGCGTGGCATATGTATTTTTTTGGTCAGAGTATGCATTATCCTTATGAAAAATTCTACTTTCAATCTTTTTCTCACTATTTAGCTCGTAATAAAAGTCATCAGCAGAACAACTCAAGGGATATACTATTAATAAAAAAAAAAAACATATTTCATATCAATTATCTTGCCCTTGAAAGAGTCTTTTCATTAAAATCTTTTGAAGTTAACCCTACTTTAAATTTAATATTTTCAACTAATAAGTCAGTTGACTTTGCAGTCTGATGATTAATCATCTTGTAAGTACTAGGTCTCCAATGTTTGTCCAAATAAATTTTATAATCTCCAA
>MDTB01134978.1_pt1 | contig 14291 bp, 11 predicted proteins | sample 811161 | NCBI WGS metagenome assembly MDTB01 (sample SAMN05326650, study PRJNA326480) | marine metagenome | isolation source: seawater | place: Mediterranean Sea | collected 2009
AGCCCTCATGGCCATAGAGTTACGTAATTCTTACTATTTTCACGTTTTTTTGGAGAGCTACTGATGAAGAAACAAATGCTCTTGATGGCTTGTGTAGCCATCGCGCTAGTGGCCGTTGTTGCCGTTAGCGATAATGTACAAGCTACCGTCTTTGACGGTGGCGGATGGGAAACATCCCACCCGGATTATGATGGGGGAGCCTATTTTGGAGCCCGAACGAGTACCGACACCGCCTACAACAATAGTGGGCAGGTCATGTACTATTGGCTCGACGAATCTGGAGTTCCGGTTGACTCTCAGGTCACGGCCGCCCCTGGCGAATCATTCACGGTTCAACTGTGGGTGAACAATCAATCGAACCAAGGTCGCAACAATGCGAGTGGTTCTACAAGTTCTTTCTCCTGGGACGCAAGCGTCCTCAGTGGAGTATCGGTAAACCAGGACACTTACCAGGTCTACCAAGATTATCAGTCCGCAAGTGGCAGCAACCCGACCGAATCTTCGGCTCCTGGTGCCCTGCAAATGACTTACTCCGGTTCAAGCAACCATTATTCCTACCACGCCTTTAACGGCACTAGTGGTGCTGGTGGTTCCTCGAATAGTTTCTTCGGGACATCTGGCTTGATCCTTGATGATGCCTCGACATACTTGGCTACCACGAATGGTGGTCTCGTCGAAACTCTGACCTTCACCGTTGATGCTGGTGCAGCCGATGGCGCGACGACTTATGTCGATTACGTCTACCAGGCACCGGGCCAATGGGGACAGCAAGGTTGGAATGGTGCTGTTCGTAGTGCCTACGATCCATTGCAAGCCCTGCAAATCACTGTCGGTTCCGGCGGTGGCGGTGGTGGCGGTGGTGGGGCAGTGCCCGAACCTTCGACCCTCGCTCTTTTGGGTCTAGGTGGGCTCTTCGCACTTGGCATGCTGCGACGTCGTCGCTAGTCGATGCTCAAGGGCGATTTTAGCTCTTTAAAAGTAACGTATAGCACTGTCAGCTTCGGCTGGCAGTGCTTTTTTTTGCCCTGTCCAATCCTGTACGACTCCTTTATAAAAAACCTTCATTCAACTCGGATCTTTGCATACCTCGCTACCCATCTACCCATCACCGTGCGGATGCATTTTAAATTCGGTTAATTCAGAACATGCACTGACATGCACTGTTGTTGGCATCCTCGGCCTACGGATCGTCGAGGGGCACGTTGAGGCAAAACATTATGGCTTCAGTAAACCCGCCCACATCCGCTGCCGGCCGGGCAATGATTACTCCGTTTGTCGATGGTCTTTTCGGAGGTGGTCTTTCGATTGTCCTGGTCGTCGCCCTGATTGTGGCGAAAATCCTTAATCCCGGAATGCAGCTACTCCAACTTGAAATCGGCTTGCTGATCATTTTTTATTTGAACCTTCTGATCAACTGGCCGCATTTTATGGCTTCTTATCGCATTCTGTATGCAGAACCGAAAACAATCCGTGAGCATCCCTTTGTCGCCATTGGGCTTCCTATCGGCTTCTTTCTTTTACTTGCTTATATCACTGGTTATGCCTATCTGGCTGGAACCGAGCAGTTGGCTCAAAGCACATGGATAACGGGCATTAAATTAGCCCTGTTTGCGTTGATGTCGATTCAACTGGCCTGGCATTACACCGGCCAGTCCTGGGGCATGACGGCCTCTTATCTGTTTATTGGGGGCTTCCGTATGGAAACGATCGAACGACATCTTATTCGGAGCGGTTTTTATGCCCTGATGATCTTTCATGTGATCCGTTTGTTCAGTCGTGAAGAGTTTCTGCAAACATCCTTTTTTTTCGGGGCAGAAATATCCTCCATGTTTGTCTCTTTGAGCAATACGGTTCTTCTGCCTTTTTGGAGAGTTGTCTTGCTGGGCACCATTGCCGCTGGCCTGATTGGATTTAATCGACTGGCGGAGCGGACCGGCCAGAACGTTCCCAAGCGGAGTTGGATTCCTTGGGTTGCCACTTATTCGTGGTACTTTATGGCTGACTTCCTGGGTGCCGACCTCTTTGCAATTGCTGCAATTCAGATCTTTCACGCACTGCAATATCTCTCTTTTCCGCTACGCGTGGAACTCAATCATTTCACCGACACGCATCACGCAACCCAGGCCGAGACACACCATCGCACAAAACGCACACAACGCACAATCCACATGACCATCTACTACACACTGCTCATCGGATTTGGATGGTTTGCGTTTAAAGAGATCGGCGATCCCAGCGGTACTTCAAGCGCACTGCGTGTGATGATTGCGGCTTGCGTCGTTTCAGGGATCAACATCCACCATTACTGCATCGATAACGTGATTTGGAAGATTCGCAAACCGGAAGTTCGCAACGCCCTGTTCGGGCATCTCACATGAAGTGACTTCAACGGAAATCGCTGCTAGCTCGGTTTGCACTCAGTGATGCTGCACCTTGTCCATCACTTCCTCAGCGACAAGTCGACCCGAGTACATGGCAGCATTGAGTGATCCCTGCGTGCAAAAATCTCCGCAGAGGTAAACGCTCGAATTTAATTTCCCTTGCGTAAAAGCGGGTGGCACACCTGCCGCCTGATTCGGGAGCGCCTCGGCAATATGGTACGTGCGTAGTGGCTCCCAGTCGTTCACTTGACTGCCATACCAAGCGTGCATTTGCTCGATAACTTTTGGCTCCAAGTCCTCTTCTATAAAATCGTCCAGGACCGTTGCCGAAATTAAATGCTGACCCGGTGGCGCATATCGGGGGGAAACCAAGCTCGGTACACAGAGGTTATTCACCGGCCCACTGCCCTCCCCATTAAGAACTAAACACGGTTCATTGAACGGGGCTTTGGGTGCCTTAAAATACATACAGACAACTTGTCGCCGTTGATGACTTCCAAATGGCCGAGCAAGAAGACGCGCGGTTGCCTCGCCACCTGTTGCAAGCACAATGACGCGACTGCTGACCTTTGATCCGTCTTCTAGTTGAACTTCGTTTTCGCCAATCTTCTTCACGCGGCATCCAAACCGGATTTGGTCGCTTGGCAACCGGGCGGCCAGCTGCTGGGCAATTTGACCGATTCCCCCGGCGGGCAGTGTAACCGCTCCCTTGCTGAACATCTGAAAGACGAAATTAAACATCCGACTCGATGTGACAAGCTCTGGGTCAAGAAAGACGCCTCCAAAGAAGGGCCTGAAAAATTGATCGATGATCTTATCGCTGAATTTATACCTTTTGAGCTCTGCCAAGGTCGTTCGATCTTCGGCATCAAAAATACTGGGTAACGATTTTGAGCTCACGCTGGCCCTTAGCTTGGCAATCTTCAGTTTGTCAGCAAAAGAACCGATCGGCGAAAAAACAGATGGCAGTGCTTGAAGGGGTTGTCGCCAAGGATCGACCAAGCGATGGAATTTACCGCCCGAACGGATCAAGGCACCAGATGTAAATTTGCGTAAGCCAAGTTGCTTGTAATTTAAAATTCGACCTGCCTCGGGATAGGCGGTCAGCAGCACTTGGAATCCGCGATCAAGCAGAAAGCCTTCATGCTGATCGGTCTGCACTCGACCTCCGGGAACATCGGAAGCTTCTAAAAGCGTGAACGGGACTCCGGCCTGATGCAGCCGATGTGCGCAGGAAAGACCGGAAACCCCGCCGCCTACAATGACGACCATCTCCGAACTGCTCATTTGTTTATTTTCTAACCCAATAAACCAGAGAACCGAGTCAAAGCTTGAAGTACCGGAGGTGGGACTCGAACCCACACGTCCTTGCGGACACTGGATTTTGAATCCAGCGCGTCTGCCAATTCCGCCACTCCGGCACGTGTGCTACCAAAACGCACAACCATTCCCCTGGAGGAGTGCTTAGACAAGCAAACCCTTCTAGGGCGAAGCAGAATTCTACCAGCAAAAAAATAGGCTGTACAGCGAGCGGGAGAGAATGCGAGTTGACCGGAAACTATGATCACCCTAAGTTGGAAAAATCGCATATGGGCCAACTTTGACCACTCCAGTAGACAATCCTGAAGTCAATCAAAACGATGGGCGTAATACTCTTTGAAGATAAAAAGACTGCAGGCCTTTCCCCAGCATCCTTGGCCCGCCCGGTCTCTATGATTCCTTGTGGTGGATACCGGTTGGGTGACATGATTCAGTCCTTGGGTTTACCGATCGCCCACGCGCCGCGACCGTATCTGCGCGGTGTTGTTGAAACGGTAAATAGCGCAACTTTAACGGGTGAAACAGCTGATTTTCACTTGCTTGTCAACGGGCGACTTGTCCCTGCGATCGCGACCTTAGATTCTTTGCAGGAATGGGTCGCCAATCCAGAACCGGGAGTTGTCTTTCAAGAAGACACACTCTTGGCGGCACTGGTGCCGGCAGCCGCACTCAAACAGTGGGACTTCTCCGCGGAGTCACTTATCGAAATCATTGAATCGAAAAAAATCCCCAGGCGTGAATGTTCGTTTCCTGTTTTTGAACACCCCCATCACATCATCCAGTACCACCTGGAGTTTTTAGCGGCTAATCTTTCCCACCGGATACAATGTGACAAGTACGAACAACCAATAACCGGACTTTTCCTTGGACCGGGGGCCACGGTTGATTCGAGCGCAACGATTGATACTTCCGAAGGGATTATCGTACTTGAACGTGGCGCTCAAGTCGGTCCGCACGCGCATCTGCAGGGGCCTTTGATCGTGGGAGCCGACTCCAGCGTGCTACCCCAAGCCGTGATCGGGACCCATACTGCGGCTGAAAACAATTGTAAACTTGGAGGTGAAATTAGCTGTTCCATTATTTCAGCCTTTTCCAATAAGGCACATTTTGGATTTTTAGGACACAGCTACTTAGGGAGTTGGGTGAATCTCGGAGCCGGCACTACCAATAGCAATCTCAAAAACACCTACGGCGAAATAAATCTGGAACACGGCGGGCAACGCATTGCGACAGGCATGCAGTTTCTTGGATGTCTCATCGGGGACTACAGCAAGACCGCGATTGGAACAAACATCTTTACCGGGAAAATGGTCGGAGCGTGCGCCATGCTTTACGGGACAATTACTGAAAATGTGCCCTCTTTCGTAAACTACGCGAAACAATTTGGTAAAATGACGTCTGTCTCGCCCAAGGTGGCATCAACCATTCAAGCACGAACTTACGCTCGCCGCGGGATAACGCAAAACGAAACAGATCGACACCTTTTGAACGAACTCTACAAGATCACTCAATCAGACAGAGAGCATTTTGCAGGTGAGTTACCGCAGGAGCCTCTCGTCCTGTAATCTGGGCCACACGTCGCTGGCACGGCATAGCACGGCATAGATAGATTGGTAGCACCCTCCCATGAGATGTGCGGGATGATCAGTAGATCAATGGAGATGACAGAATGAAGATAGGTGAAGTATATGCGGACGGCCGCTTTGGACTTTCATTTGAGCTCTTTCCTCCCAAAACACCTGCCGGAGAGAAAGCTCTTTTTGAACATTTGAATCGATTAATTGAATTCAGCCCAAGCTTCATCACGTGTACCTATGGTGCCGGTGGATCGACTCAAGCCAAGACGCTCGACATCATTGATCGCGTCCAAAATGCTTATGCGTGCATGGTGGCATCGCATCTGACTTGCGTCGGACTTTCTCGCAACGAATTAATCCACTATCTCCAAGAGGCCGATAAGCGAAATATCTCAAATATTGTCGCTCTTCGAGGCGATCCCCCGCAGGGCGCTGATTCCTTCGAACCGCCAGAGGATGGCTTACGTTATGCCAGTGAACTGGTAACGCTCATCTGTGATGCGTTTCCTGAATTTGGCATTGCCGTCGCCGGCTATCCCGAAACACACCGGGAAGCTGAAAGTCCCGAGGCAGACCTGGAAAATCTCCAGCGTAAAGTTGAACTGGGTGGCGACTTGGTCATCACCCAACTCTTCTATGATAATGCTGACTTTTTTCGCTTTCAAGAATTATGCAAAGTCCGAGGAATCCAAGTACCGATCGTTCCTGGTATCCTCCCCGTAACAAATCTTGCACAAATCCAGAGGATCTCCGGACTTTGCGGGGCTACGCTACCTCCGGCGTTTGAAGCAGCGCTTAAGCAGTGTGAGGATGATGAGGAAAAACAATTTGAGGTGGGAGTCCGTTTTGCGATCGAACAGGTTACGGAACTAATCGACCACGGTGTGCCCGGAATCCACTTCTATGTACTCAATAAATCCAATGCCACTGCCCGTATTTTAGAGTCGGTCAAGGTTCCCGCACGAATTTAACCGGGGGCGCTTTCCTCTCTTCCTGGCAATCAAAACGAGAAACTTCATCGCGGCACAACGCTTTATGCCATTTCAGGACTTCCTTCCAGCAACGGTGTGGCGTCAATGAAGGAAGCAAGTGCGTGTTTCGATTGCGGTTGCTGTAGTTTCCGAACGGCCTTTGCTTCGATTTGCCGGACGCGTTCACGGGTCACAGAAAATATCTGGCCTACCTCTTCCAGCGTGTAACTGTAACCGTCCACTAAACCATATCGCATGCGAATAATTTCTCGCTCGCGATAGTTTAGTTCCTGAAGGCAATTTTCGATGCGAGATTTGAGTGCTTCGTTGTTCGTGTCATAAAGAGGATCATCGTCTCGATAATCTTCTAGAAATTCGCCAAAGTAATTATCTTCGTTGTCTCCTACCGGTTGATCAAGCGATAGCGGTTGCTTCGACATTTTGAGGATACACCGGGTATCCTCAATCGATATTCCTGATTTTTCTGAGATTTCCTCTGCGGAAGGTTCCCTCCCAAATTCTTGCACCAGATCGCGTGAAACGATTCGAATCCGACTCATTGCATCAATCATATGAACAGGCACACGAATCGTCCGACTATGATCGGCAATCGCTCGGGTGACTGCCTGCCGAATCCACCAGGTCGCGTAAGTTGAAAATTTGTATCCGCGGGCATGTTCAAATTTTTCCACCGCACGCATCAGGCCCGTGTTTCCTTCTTGAATCAGGTCCAAAAAGCTTAAACCGCGGTTCCGATATTTTTTTGCGATCGAAACAACCAAGCGAAGGTTTCCAGCCGACAAAACTTTTTTTGCCTCATCGTACTGTACCCGACATCCAGCAGCCTTCTGGACTCGATAACTCAAGGAAGACGGCGATTCTAAAGTAATTCGCATCAGGTAGTGCAGTTCCTGACGAATCCGCGAAACCGAACTGCCTGGCATGCACTCTCGTCCGAGCGAAACTTCATCCAATTGATTTTTTAGTTCTCGCATCCGTGAACAAATTTTCTCGAGATTTTTAAACAGGGGAAGAATTTTTGTTTCGCGTAAACCCAGTTCCTCAATGAGTCGGACGATTTTAAAGCGCCTGTGCCGAAGTTTTTTCCAGGCCGCCCGGCGAATGTTTTGCGTGTGACGCTTACTGATCATCGACTGAAAATCATGGCGATTTTGTTTGAGCAAAAATTCAATCGTTTCCAAATTCGGACCAAGCTGTTGCATAATGCGCCGCTTTTCGGCCATGTTCGTTACGGAAACTTCCACGGTACGGTCGATCCGTAATTCGCCATTTTTGACTTTTTTCAGTAGATCCGTCGCTCCGCGGAGCACGTAATCGGAGGCCAATAATTGCCTGCGATAGCGACTTTGCGTACCCTCAATCCGCTTTGCAGCGCTGAGTTCCTCTTCGCGAGAAAGCATCGAGATATCACCCATTTGCATCAAATACATGCGAATCGGGTCATCAAGCGAAATCACTGTATTCTTAGCCATTTGGCGACGATCTGCATATTCGTCGTCGCTACCGGTACCCTTATTTTTTTTGGTTCGATCATCTTGCCCCGACCGGCGTAACGAACCGTTGTCTTTCGGTTTTCCGTTTGTTGCATGGGGAAAGGACTTGCCTTTACCGTTGTTGCCTGATTTTTTTTGTCGCGTCAAGGAAATCTCCTTTGTATCCAAGGGACCGGATGGAAACCGTTTTTGGGGACGTGGACCAAAAAATCCGGTTTACTTTCGCTCGCACCATCAAATAGCAGATGGGGTGCCAAACCCTTTTCCGAGCAGCAGAATTCGACGCAACACTCTATTAAAAAAGGGGTTAGAGAATACTCTATCCCGACCAGAAAGGGTCTGAAAACGACCAGGATGTTGCAATGCGGCAACACTGCATCGAAACAGATGTTGCCTCATCGCAACATCGAGAAAACCACCTGGAAAGCCCGAGAACCGGCCAACGCCCGTGCTGTTGAAGCGGGGGCTTTGTCGACCACCGAAAATCGGCAGAATAGAGGCCGGAATCGGTGCTCATTTCCCTCATCCTCTGGAAAATACAACGTGATCGAAGGTCAAACCTCACTGAGCGAGCTGACAACCGAGATCCTCGCTGCGCAAGACAAGTTGGCATTAGGTGGCGGTGAAAAGGCCATTGCTCGCCAACACAGTAAAGGGCGGCTGACTGCGCGTGAGCGCATTTCCAGGCTTGTCGATCCAGAGACCTCTACGCTGGAACTCGGTGCGTGGGCCGGATGGGAAATGTATAAGGAGTATGGCGGTGCACCCGGAGCCGGTGCCGTCTGCGTGATTGGCATCATCTCCGGAAGAAGACATTTGATTATTGCAAATGATGCAACCGTGAAAGCAGGTGCATTTTTTCCGGCGACAACAAAAAAAGTACTCCGAGCGCAACGCATCGCAATGGAGAACCATCTACCGATCATTTATTTGGTCGATTCAGCAGGTGTTTTTCTTCCGCTTCAGGAAGATGTCTTTCCTGATGAAGATGACTTTGGCAGGATCTTTCGAAATAACGCGATTATGTCCGCTGTAGGCATTCATCAAATCGCTGCCATCATGGGAAATTGCGTTGCAGGTGGTGGCTACCTTCCTGTACTCTGCGACAAGATACTGATGACCGAAGGATCTGGACTGTATCTTGCTGGTCCCGCCCTGGTCAAAAGTGCAATTGGCCAGCAGGTAACCCACGAGGAATTGGGGGGAGCTGAAATGCATGCTCAACTCAGTGGCACAATCGACTTCCGCGAGGAAGATGACGAGGCCTGCCTCGCAAAGATTCGTCGATTGGTTGCCAACATCGCACCGGACAGTGACCAACCGATGAAACCCTATCATCGTGTTGATTCCATTGCCCCTGCACGCCCGGCAACGGATCTGCTGGATCTTGTGCATCCCGATCCCCGCAAAGAATATGAAATTCGCGATGTACTGGAGTGCATCGTCGATCGGGATTCTTTTGAAGAATACAAAGCCGAATACGGACAAAGTCTGGTATGCGGAACAGCACGAATCGGTGGATTTCCTGTTGGAATTGTCGCGAATCAGCATCATCAAGTCCGACCAGCGAATGGTCCCCTTCAATTTGGTGGAGTGATCTATACCGATAGCGCCGAGAAAGCTGCGCGTTTTGTAATGAGCTGCAATCAGGAATGGCTACCCATTCTATTTTTACACGACGTTAACGGATTTATGGTGGGTCGTGATAGCGAACAGATGGGGATCATTAAAGCAGGTGCGAAGCTTGTGAATGCCGTTAGCAACAGCCGTGTTGCCAAGATCACGCTACTGCTTGGTGGCTCTTTCGGAGCAGGGAACTATGCTCAGTGTGGAAAGGCCTACGATCCACGCTTTGTCTTCGCCTGGCCGACTGCACGCTGTGCCGTGATGGGTGGCGAACAAGCAACGTCTACGCTACTCGATGTCACTATTCGTTCACTGGAACGACAGGGCGAGCAGGTTGATGCAGAGCAATTGGCGAAACTCCGGGATAAAATCCGTGGTGATTACGAGGCACAAATGGATGTCCGCTACGCAGCCGCTCGTGGATGGGTCGACGGGATCATCGATCCGATTAAAACAAGAGAAGTACTCACCACCGCCCTGGCTGTTTCTACAAACTATGTGGAAGAGCGACCTTTCCAATTGGGAGTCTTTCAGACGTGAATGACGTGGCAATCGCATCTGCAACGGGGCACATTGGGATATGACCTTACGCATTGCCAATGCAGCTGGATTCTGGGGCGATTGGACGCTCGCACCGCAACACCTTCTGGCCAACGCTAAGGTTGATTTCCTGACTCTTGAGTATCTGGCGGAGTTAACACTCTCCATTATGGCTCGGCAACGAGAGAAAAATCCTGCGCGTGGATATGCCCAGGACTTTATCAATGTCGTTGATCGGATCGCACCCTCGTTACACAATCAGGAATCGTTAAAAATTGTTACCAATGCCGGCGGACTCAATCCACACAGTTGTGCGGTTGCCTTGGGACAATTACTTGCGGATCGCGGTCTAGGGGGGATACCGATCGGTGTTGTCGCAGGGGATGACTTGTTCAATCAACTCGGAAACTCGGGTGATACACAGTGGCCTCACTTTGATACGCACGCTCCTTTGGGCGGTCGGGTTGCGCAGGCAGTGAGTGCAAATGCCTATCTGGGTGCCCAGCCCATTTGCGAGGCACTTCAGCAAGGCAGCCGGATTGTCATCACCGGTCGCGTTGCCGATGCATCACTGACCGTAGGACCGGCCATGTACCACTACGGTTGGGATTGGGACAACTGGGACCGTCTTGCAGCGGCCAGTGTCGCAGGACATCTCATCGAATGTGGTGCCCAGGTAACGGGGGGTTACCGTACCGATTGGCGCGAAGCATCGCTTGCCAGGATCGGCTACCCGATCGTTGAAATTGCAGAAAACGGTCAACTTACAGTCACCAAACCTGACGCAAGTGGTGGCGCGGTCACACGTCAATCGGTGATCGAGCAAATTGTTTATGAAATTGGTGACCCCGAAGCTTATATCACGCCGGATGTGGTGGTCGATTTTACGACTCTTGAGGTGGCGGCTATCGGTGATGATCGGGTTGCAGTTCGTGGCGCAAGTGGCAAACCGCGACCTGACGCATTGAAAGTTTCGCTCGCTTATGCGGATGGATATATGGCAAGTGGCCAACTTCTCGTTTATGGAAGAGACTGCATTGTGAAGGCACGCATCGTGGCCGATTTAATCACTGATCGATTACGACAGGAAGGGGTGGAATTAGAAAAGATCAATATTGAATTACTCGGAGCGGGGGATGGTGTCCCGGGTCTCACGACCTCACCGGAGGGGCTTTGTGAAGTTGTTTTAAGAGTTTCCGCTTGCGACTCAAAGCGAGAATCGTTGGAAGCGTTTTCCAGACAACTCGCCCCCTTGATCACCAACGGGCCGGCGGGATTGGCCGGTTACGCTCAGGGAAGACCCATCGTTCGTAAAATTTATTCTTACTGGCCTACAACGGTTTCTCGCGACGACGTGACTCCAAATGTGGCAGTGCAAACGGCGAGCGACTGGGCGGCCGCCACACCTACCCAAGCAAATTGAGATCACTCCATGACTGAAAAAGTGTTTTGTCTCGGAAATATTGCCTCTGCTCGGAGTGGAGACAAAGGGAACCATGCAAACGTAGCGGTGATTGCTCGTTGTGACTTGGGTTACCGATATTTAGAGCAAGTTTTGACTGCGGAGCGGGTAGCCGACTTTTTTGAAACCCTTGAGATCCGAGAGGTCGAAAGATTTTTATTGCCTAAATTGGGAAGCCTTAATTTTCTACTCTATGATGCTCTGGCAGGCGGAGCGAGTCGTTCCCTACGGATCGATACCCAGGGCAAGTTACTCGGAACGGCCATCCTTGAACTGCAGTTACCCATTCCAGATAACCTATCGAACATGCGATCAAGCGATTTTTAACTCTTCCTCCTCTCTACCCGAAATGTCATGTCTGATCCACTGATAAAAATTCATTACCACGAAGACGTTGCGACGATCATCCTGGATCGGGCCGAAAAACGAAATGCTCTGAGTCGCGCCCTGTTGAGCGAACTTGGTCAAGCACTCCACGATGTAGGACTGGAAAAAAAAGTGCGGGCGGTGATCCTTTCTGGTGCAGGACCATCATTTTGTGCGGGCATGGATTTGAAGGAAATGGCCGCTACGGCAGACCAAGCCGATCCGCAGGCGCAGTGGAGTTCGGATGCAAAAATCTATTTAGCGGTCATTGAGACGATGCTTCGGTTTCCAAAGCCACTGATCGCGGCAGTGGATGGCGCAGCGGTCGCCGGTGGGGGTGGACTGGTCCTCGCCTGCGATCTTGTGGTCGCCGCACACAGTGCCCGATTCGGCTTTCCCGAACCAAGACGGGGGATTGTGGCGGGTATCGTGGCACCCCTGCTCTCTTTTCGCACGCGTGCTTCAGATACGGCTTTTATGCTGTTAACCGGAAGTATTGTTGATGCGCAGTACGCTCATCGCGCAGGATTCGTGCATGAGTTGGTCGACAGTGAACAAATTTGGGCCCGGGCATTTGAGTTGGCAAAAGAGTGTGCTCAGGGTGCGCCGGAGGCAGTGACGCTCACAAAAAAAATGCTTAACGAGACGATCGGAGACACACTTTTTTCGTTGCTTGCGGCGGGGGCTGCAGTCAGTGGAACGGCGAGAACAACAGCTGCTGCCGAAGAGGGACTTCAGGCATTTTTGGAGAAGCGGGACCCGGTGTGGAATACATCAGGCGAGGCAGACACACAATAAAAGCATCATCATCCTGATCGATTCGCCTAACGGTTTGCGTTTTTCTGCTGAAATTTTTTAAGTTCATCTGAAGTGATCCAGCCGTCGTGTAAAGCCGAACTGACTAGCGCCGCTGAGCAACCCCAACCAGCCATCGAATCTAAATCATCAACACTTCGCACTCCGCCACCGGCGTAAAGAGCAAGCTCTGGAAATTTTGTGTGTAATTGTGTGCAGAGTCTTCGCGTACCTGATCCACCATGCATTCCAACGCGTGCAAGGTCGATGACAATCATCCGTTCGACTCCTTGCTGGGCAACCGCAATCGCAATTTCAAGGGCAATTTGCTTTTGCCAGGCCGGATCTTTGGTTAACGGATGACCATCTTTAAGATCGAGGCTGAAGATCATTAATTTGGGATCAATAAGATCCTGAAACCGATTGAAAGTTGCTCGATCGGCAACCGATTCCATCCCCGCGATAATTCCCTGCACCTCCGCATGTTCTGCGGCGAACTGCACCATCTTATGACAGCCCTCAGCCGCCACCAGTCCGGCATCAATCCAGAGCGAAAGCCCGGAATCGATCAATCGTTGATAAAGTTCCCAATTGGGAGGTTGTCCAGAAATGGCATCCAAATCGGCAAGATAGACTAACGATAGCCCATGTTGTTTGATCAACTCGCGACCGATGTCCTCGGGACAAGTCGAATGTGCGAGCTTGCTTTTGAGGGGCAGATATGCCAACCGCTCTCCGGCGACCGCTCGCACCACTTCTCCCTGCTGGATATCGATGGCTGGAACGATCCGCACAGTTAAGCTCCTTAAGGCGCGGGTTGGCGAAACGCAACACTGGGTGATTGTTGGTAAAGTGGCATATAGCGGTAATAGACTTCCAGTGTCATTAAGGCCATGCACGTGTTGTAGAGCCGACCACCCGCTTCACTATGTTGATGAGGATAATACCAACTACCTGCCTCATGTCCCTCATGGGCCTGGTCGGCAATCAGTCGATCGCGCAGCTTTCTATTCCAAATCGGCCAACTGGATCCATTAAAGTGGTGCAACACCATCGTCGCATAGTAATTGAAATACATATCCGTCTCAGACGGACCCAGGTCGGCAAGATAAGATACACCCTTGGCTAACTTTGGATGCAGACGATTCCAGCTTGCCAACATCCGGCAATAGAGCCCGATCGCGGTCGTAGCAACTCGAGGCTCGTTATCTTGGTAGCCATAGAGCGCGCCGGCCAATGCTCCTTTCCGGTTACTCACACCGTCAAGAAAGTAAGTGACTCGATAAATCGCACTTTGGGGAACCTCAAGTCCAGCAAGGGTACCACTCTTGAGGGCCATTAATTGCCAACCGGTGACTGTCGTATCCCCGGGCTCTCCGGGTTCATATCGCCAACCTCCACGCTCGTGTTGTGCAGCAACAATAAAGTCGATCCCTGCTTGAGCAAATTTCTTAAGTTCCTCGTCCCTCGTCATCGCATAGGCTTCGCAAAAAGCGAGGGTTGCTAATCCTTGCCCGTAAAGATTACCCGCAGGTGTACGAAAATCTCCACCGCGGCTATCCAGATGCATCTGTTTTGTCAGATAGAGAAGTCCCTTATGGACGACATCCTGATGTTCGCCATGCTGATGGGTCTGCCCAGCACCGAGAAACGGCAAGAGCGCCAGCGCCGTGGCCGCGGTACTGCAATTGGCGGTGCCCGGATTGCGACAGTGGCCACTGCAGGGACCCTGCGTATGA
>MDTB01152028.1_pt1 | contig 14291 bp, 10 predicted proteins | sample 811161 | NCBI WGS metagenome assembly MDTB01 (sample SAMN05326650, study PRJNA326480) | marine metagenome | isolation source: seawater | place: Mediterranean Sea | collected 2009
CTCTGAAATCACCAAAAATGCAATTTTAAAAGCGATTGAAAAACCAAGAGAAATTAATTACAATCTAGTCAACGCCCAGCAAGCTAGAAGAATTTTAGATCGACTAGTTGGATATGAGCTTTCCCCTGTACTTTGGAGAAAAGTCAAAGGCGGTTTATCTGCTGGGCGAGTCCAATCAGTTGCAGTTCGAATTATAGTAGAACGGGAACGTGAGATTAGAAATTTTTTACCCGAAAGTAATTTTAAAACTCAATCAGTATTTAAAACTCAAAATAACAAACTTATTTTCTCTTATTTACAAAAATTATTTTCTACAAAATTGGAAGCATCTGAGTTTTTAGAAATAAATAAAATAGCACAATTTAAAGTAACTGATGTTAAAAAGAAACCTGCTAAAAAAAGTCCAGCATCCCCCTTTACCACTTCTACTCTTCAGCAAGAAGCATCAAGAAAACTTTACTTTTCGGTTTCTAAGACAATGACAATTGCTCAGAGGCTTTATGAGGCAGGTTATATCACATATATGAGAACAGATAGTGTAAATTTATCTGATGAAGCACAGAAAAATATCGGTACTCAAATAGAATCAGTATACGGTAAAAAATATCTCCAGTCTAGACAATTTAAAACAAAAAGTAAATCTGCTCAAGAAGCACATGAGGCCATCCGTCCTACAGATTTTTCTAAAAAAAATCTCAATATTGATTTTGACCAGTCAAGACTCTATGAACTAATTTGGCGAAGAACAGTTGCCTCACAGATGAGCGATTCTAAATTAGAAAGAACACAGATTACCATTAAAACAGATACTCATTCAGATGCCTTTACAGCAAAAGGAGAAGTTATAACTTTTGACGGCTTTTTGAAATTATATACTGAAGGAGTAGACGATGAAGTGGTTGAGGGCAATACGATGTTACCAAGGGTCAAAATTGGAGAAATACTTCATTTAGATAAAATGTTATCTATTGAGCGTTTTTCTAGACCTCCTTATCGTTTTTCTGAAGCTTCTTTGGTTAAAAAAATGGAAGAGCTTGGAATTGGAAGGCCCTCAACTTACGCCCCGACAATTTCTACAATTCAAAACCGAAATTATATTGAAAAAGGTTCTTCCGAAGGAATAAGTCGAGATTATGTTCAACTCATTTTAAAGGGCGAAGTAATAAAAACTGAAAACCTTGAAGAAATGGTTGGTGCAGATAAAGGGAAGTTAATTCCAACTGATATAGGAATGATTGTAAACGACTTTTTAGTCGAAAATTTTAAAAATATTTTAGATTTTAATTTTACAGCCCAAGTAGAACAAAACTTTGACGATATTGCTAATGGTACAAAAGACTGGACAGAAATGCTCAAAAGTTTCTACAGTAAATTTCATGAAACCGTTGAACATGTTAAAGAAAATGCCCAACGAGAATCTGGAGAAAGAATTTTGGGCTTGGATCCAAGGTCAGGTAGACAAGTAAAGGTTAGATTAGGTAAATTTGGACCAATGGCTCAAATTGGTAATCCTGATGAAGAGGATAAACCGATATATGCAAGTTTAAGTCCTAATCAACAACTTGAGAACATAACTTTTGATGAAGTGATGCAACTATTTCAAATGCCAAAAAGCATTGGATCTTATCAAGAATATGAGGTTACAGTAAATAATGGCCGCTTTGGTCCTTATATCAAACACAACGATGTTTTTATTTCTTTACCCAAAGGGATCTTGCCTTTAGAGGTTGATATGGATACAGCTATTAATTTGATAAAGGAAAAGCAAAAAGCAAATGCTCCCATTTACAATTTTAATGAACATCCAGTTACTAAAGGTGTAGGTCGTTTTGGACCATTTTTGAAATGGAATGGTTTATTTATTAATGTCAATAAGAAATATGATTTTGAAAACCTAAATGAAACAGAAATAATTTCTCTAATTGAAGAAAAGATCCAGAAAGAAAAAGACAAAATTGTCCAAGATTGGACTGAAGCTGGAATTCGTATTGAGAAAGCTCGCTGGGGACGTCATCATATTATTCGAGGAAAACAAAAAGTTGAGATTGGAAAAGAAGTAGATGCAACTAAAATAACTTTAGAAGTAGCTGAAAAATATCTTAGGAGTATTAAAAAAAGGGAAATCAAAAAATAAATTAGCTTAGAAAAAATGAGTTTAGAGTTGTTAGTCCCTGTAAATAATGAAGCTATTCACGGTCTTGCAATGCTTCCAAAGCAAGTTATTGGGAAAAACATATATATCCACACAAAAGAATCTGGACTACCTGAGCTTAAAGGCTTGCAAGTAGCCATAATCGGTCTTTCAGAACAGCGAAACAGTTTCTTTGCTAACCCACAATATGACGTTAATCAGTTTCGACAAGCCTTTTATGAGTTGTATCCTGGAAATTGGAATCTTAAAATTGCAGATTTAGGAGATTTATCAAATGGCTCAAAGGTTGACGATACATATTTTGCAGTAAAAGAAATTGGGTACCATTTAAAACAAATGAATATTACTGCTATATTTATAGGAGGTAGTCATGATCTTATTTTTCCTTTGTATCAAGTTTTTCAGGATTTTAAACAATTAGTTAACATGGTCTCTGTAGATCGGTCATTTGATTTTTCTCAAGAAGACGAGTTGATATCAGGGCGTTCATACATGAGTAAAATTATTATGGACAAACCAAATGTATTAAATAATTACACAAACCTAGGCTTTCAGAATTACTATTGCGCCCTTGAGGAAAAAGACTTGATGGACAAATTATATTTTGAAGGGTTTAGATTAGGGGAAGTTTTAGAAGATGTAACTTTGGCCGAACCCATTTTTCGAGATGCAGATATTGTGGGGATAGATATGAAATGCCTATCATGGCAAGCTATTGCTGACCCTCTAAAAGGCCAGCCAAATGGAATTGACTCTAGAACAATCTGTGCACTAAGTAGATATGCTGGAATAAGTGACCGTGTAGGATTTTTTGGATTATATGAGTTAGCTTCTACTCCTATGACGGACCAATTGGCAGCACAAGCTATTTGGTATTTTATAGAAGGAATAGAATATCGTTTTGACGAATATCCAGTTAATTTTAACAGTGGATTTTTAAAATTTAATGTAGAACTATCTGACCGGACTTTAGTTTTTCATAAAAGCGAAAAAAGTAATCGTTGGTGGATGGAATTAACAAATGATTTACATTTGAATAATAAAATAAAAACAAATGCGTTATTAGCATGCACTCAAAAGGATTATCAATCTGCAAAACAAGATATAATTCCAGAGAGATGGTATAATGCTATAAAAAGATTGAATTAATTTGAGAAAAATTGATTTTTAGAAGATTATTTATATTCATCTTTAAATCAATTAAAGTTTATAAAAAAATTTAAGTAGTTTTATGTTGTATTAAGACACAACATACGTTTTAATAAAAATATTAATGAAGAGACTTTTAGTTTTATTATCACTTTCTTTTTTTGTGGTTTCATGTGGAAGCAAAGGCAGGGGAGAACTCATTGGCGTAAAACAAAAAAAATGGTATGGAGAAAAGCCATACGGCATGGTGCTTGTTGAAGGAGGTGCCTTCATTATGGGTAAATCAGATGAAGATCTAGCCCAGCTTCAAAATGCACCAGCTAAAACTGTAACAGTCCCGTCTTTCTACATGGATGAAACTGAAATTACAAATAGTGAGTATAGACAGTTTGTTTATTGGGTAAAAGATTCAATAGCACTTGCAATGCTAGCAAGAGAGGCTGAAGATTTAGGATTAGGGGAAGACAATAAAGATGGAATTGGTGAATTTGTTTTTCAAGATGCAGATACTACTAAGTTGAGCGAATTCCAAAAATATATGCGTGAATCTTATTACGATGTAGATGAAGATCTTTATGCTGGAAGAGCATTAAATTGGGATGCAGATTTAACTTGGGATACCGAGGATTATGTTGATAAAAATTATGCCAGAATAATGGACTCTTTGTATTTACCTCCAGATTTATGGTATAATGGTGAAATGAAATTAGATGTAGAAAAGCTTAAATACTCTTATACATGGTTTGATGCTGAGTCTGCTGCTGCTGAGTCTAAACGAAATCGCCAACAATTTATTGATAGAGCACCCTTTATTAAAAAGGAAGAAGTACAAATATATCCTGATACAACTGTGTGGATTAAGGACTTTACCTATTCCTATAATGAGCCCATGCATAATGATTATTTTTCTCATCCTGCTTACCAAGATTATCCTGTAGTAGGGGTTTCTTGGACTCAAGCAGTAGCATTTTGTAATTGGAGAACTAAGTTTAAAAATGCGGCTCAACGTGACAAAGGCAAGCCAAATGTTAGTCGTTTTCGTCTTCCTAACGAGGGTGAATGGGAATATGCTGCGCGAGGGGGAATTCCCTCTGGCACCTACCCATGGGGATCTCCATACTTATTAAATGATAGAGCCTGTTTTTTAGCTAATTTCAAGCCTTTACGTGGAGATTACGCTGTGGACCAAGCCGTTTATACTGTAGAAGCTAAATCATACCTTCCAAATGACTACAATTTATACAATATGGCTGGAAATGTAGCTGAATGGACAAACTCATCCTACAATGCTGGATCCTATGAATATGTCTCATCATTAAATCCAAATATGTCTTTTAAAGATGAAACTAGAAAAGTTGTAAGAGGTGGCTCTTGGAAGGATGTTGCTTATTTTTTAAGAGTGAGCTCGAGAGACTTTGAATACTCTGACACTTCAAGGAGTTATATTGGTTTCCGAACAGTCCAGGATTATTTAGGTCCTCAAAATGTTAAAATAAAATAAAAACATATAATTACTAATATCCCCAAACATTACTTATTTTTTGACAATATTTAAGTAAACTAATTTTAAAATATTAATTATTTTCTCATATATTTAGTGAATAAAAACCAATCAAAATGACAGATAAAGCTTTAAACAAACGTTTGCGTAGTAAGGTAGCTATGCATATGTTATTCGGATTAGGAGGTGCCGTAGTTATTATTGGCGCACTTTTTAAAATTTTACACCTTGAAATTGGCCCAATTACAGGAGGATTAGTCCTTGGTCTTGGTTTGGGTACAGAGGCACTAATTTTTACAGTAGCAGCCTTAAATACTGGCGAGATAAAAGAAGAACACAGTGATTATGTAAAGAAAGTTAAAGGAGCAGGTCCTACTAAAACTTCTGGAGGGGGCGATGGGCTATCTTCAAAAATTGATGCTATTATGCAAGAAGCTAAGCTTGACGTTAATCTAATGAATTCTTTAACTAAGAGTATAAAGGGATTAGAAAATTCTGCAAAAGCATTATCACCTGCTTCAGAGGCGATTTCAGCGTCTCAAAACTATTCTCAAGAACTTGCTAAAGCTGCCAGTCAACTCGAACAATTAAATGCTAATTATCAAGAGCAAGTTAGTAATGCTAAAGGTAATTCTGAGTTAAAAGAAAAGATAAATGAAGATGCCCAACAACTAAGGGCTCAAATGGAAAGTTTATCTTCTAATCTGGCTGCTTTAAATAATGTTTATGGTGGTATGTTGAATGCCATGTCAAAAAAATAATGGGAAATGGCTGGAGCTAAAGAAACACCAAGACAGAAATTAATCAGTCTTATGTACCTAGTATTTATTACCATGCTAGCATTAAATGTTAGTAAAGAAGTACTTGACGGATTCGGTCAAATGTTTGAAAAGATTACCGATGCAAACGAGCGTGTTGATGAAAGCAACAATGCACTATTAGAAAATATTCTTGTCAATGCAGAAGAAAAAGGTGGTAAGTGGATTGCGCACAAAAAAACAGCAGAGGAAATTAAGTCTGAATCAGATGCTTTTTATAACTCTATTGAAAAATTAAAAACAACAATAACTGAAAAGCAAAGAGAAAAAGACCCAGAACTTAAGGAGTTTGCCCAAATGGACAAAGGAGAAGCCTTAGATGTTATTTGGTTTAAAGAGGGGTCCGAAACTGCGAAGAATGATTTTATTAATATGATTGAAGACTATAAGATGCACGTAATCCAGGTTTTTGGTAGTAGATATCCAGAATCAATCGAAATGGTCGAAGCTCGTTTTTTTACAGGTGATCAAAACAATAATATTAAAAATAGAGACGAAATCGACGAACCATGGTTGGATGCAAGTTTTAAAGGTTTTCCATTAATATCATCTTTAGCTAAGCTCACTATGATGCAAAATGATATTCGTCAAACAGAGCATGATGTATTTACAACTTTAATGGGTAAAGAATTAAAAATGTCTTCTAAAGTTAACCAGTCTAATTATACCAGTTTACTTGTAACGGAAAAAGGGGCATATTATCAGGGAGAAACATTCGACGGGAGTGTCATTTTAGGAAGAAAAGGAGGTGCTCAAAATCCAAATGGTGTCGCCCTTTCTTTAGATGGAAGAGAACTTACACAAGATGATTTTGAATTAATTCCTGGAGGTGTTAAGTTAAATGTAAGTGCTGGGAATCCTGGAGATCATACTATTGAAGGAGATTTAATTTTTTTAAATGATGGAGAGGAATCAAAAATTAATGTTAATCAGACTTACACTGTTATTTCAAAACCAAACTCAGCAGTAATATCTGCTGATAAAATGAATGTTGTTTACCGAGGTGTTCAAAATCCAATGACCATATCTATACCCGGAATTCAAGATAGTAAGGTAAAAGCTTCTGCACCTGGGTTAAAACGTATTCGAGGAAGTAAATACAATGTATTTCCAGCCAAAGGCACAGAAGTAAAGATCAATGTTTCAGGAACCCTCCCTGATGGTAAAAGGGTTTCTTCGGTTTCAACATTTAGAATTAAGGAAATTCCAAAGCCAGCAGGATATTTCAGAGGAAAATCAGGATCTTTTACTATTCCTAAATCCAGTTTAGAGCGCGGAACTGTTGAGGCAAGACTTGAAGATTTCGACTTTGATTTACCCTTAGAAACGAAATCTTTTAGGTTTCGTGCACCTGGACAAACTAGTGTTGTTATTCAAGGAAATAGATTGAATGATAAAGCAAAATCGATGCTAAGCCGAATAAAAAATGGACAAACCGTAATTATTTCTGATATTGAAGTAATAATTCCTTCAAATCCGAGTTATAAACTTGGACAAACATCACCAATATCGATTACAGTAAATTAATTTTGTTTCTATGAAAAATTTAATGTTTTTTGTTTTAATTTTTTTATTACCAGGCTATTGTACTGTTATTGGTCAAACAAACTTACTAAATGCAAAAGTACCCCAAGAAGTAGGTCAAAGATATGAGCAGGCTGAAGCAAATAATATTAAGCCTGTAGAATATGGTTATGTTGATGATAGAGATATTCTTTGGGCCAAAACAATTTGGGAGGTAATTGATCTTGATGAAAGAATTAACTTCCCATATTATTATCCATCTGTCAATAATGGCTATTTATCCAGTGATCGTCAATCTTTGTTTAGAGTTCTTATGGATAATATTCAAGAGGGTAATATTACGGAAGTCTACGAAACAGATTATTTTAATGAAAAACTAACGTATGACAATTTAAAAGTCAAATTGGAAGACAGAAAAATAACAGAGGAAGCTAGACAAAAAATTAATTCAGGTGTAATTACAGAAGATGAGCTCACGGAAGACGATTACGATATTTATATAATCGATTCTTTTAAAGTTGTTCAATATTTCATTAAAGGGACATGGTATTTTAATAAACGCCTTGGCGAACTTAGATATCGACTACTAGGGATTGCTCCCGGTGCACAAGATGTTTCTACACTATCAGAAAGTTCTGACGACCCCGACATTCTACCACTTTTTTGGGTATGGTTTCCAGATGCACGTGAAACTTTAAATAAGCACAGAGTATTTAATTCTAAAAACTCTTCGAAGTCTATTACGTTTGATATGATGCTCAATTCAAGACGATTCAATTCTAGTATATATAAAGAAGAGAATGTTTACGAAGATCGTGAGGTCAAAGAATACATATACGAAGACGCTTTACGTCAATTAATAGAGTCAGATAGAATTAAATCTGTTATTCGTGACTTTGAACAAGATATGTGGAATAACTAAACTTTAGTAAACTTAATTAAAGCGCTATTGGAAACAATTGCGCTTTTTTTTTATAATATTTTTACAGAGATGAAACAAGCAATCATTGTAGGCTTAGGTTTGGCAAGATTTCATTATGCACTTGAATTAAAAAGAAATAAAAAAGATTTTTATATTATATCTAATAATAATGAAGGCGCAAGTAGAAATGCTAGAGGAGTAGCTAATCCAACTATATTAAAACGTTACTCAATGTCATGGCGAGGTATTGAATTTTATGATTATGCAATCTCTACTTATCAGTTTTTTGAAAATACATTTAATACAATAGTATATCACCAAATACCAATTCATTATTTTAGTAATCCAAAAAAAGAGAATGTTTAATGCCCATAAAATTACCGTAAACTTTGGAAGAGAAATTCTTTTTGATGAAATCTCTTTTCGTTTAGCAAAAGGTGACCGTATAGGTTTAATTGGAAAAAATGGTGCTGGTAAATCAACTCTATTGAAGCTAATGACACTTGAAAACCAGCCAACATCGGGGAGTTTTACACTAGAAAAAAATTGTAGAATTGGTTATTTACCTCAAGACATTGATTTTGAGAATGGCCGGTCAGTTTTAGAAGAGACATATTTAGCTTTCGATGAAATTAAAAAAGTAGAGGCAAGACAGGAGGAAATTCATAAAATAATGGAGCAAACTCAAGACTTCGAAAGTCAATCTTATATGGAGGTTTTAGATGAGTTAAATGAATTAAACGATCAATTTGAATTGATTGGGGGTTATCAATATCAGTCTCAAACAGAAAAAGTACTCTTGGGACTCGGTTTCACAATTAATGATCTAAATGCTTCAACAGATACTTTTTCTGGAGGATGGAGAATGCGAATTGAATTGGCAAAAATTCTCTTGAAAAAAAATGATATTCTTTTACTTGACGAACCTACTAATCACTTAGATATTGAATCTATTATATGGTTTGAGCAATTCCTTAAAAAATTCCGGGGAGCTTTACTTATTGTTTCACATGACAAGATGTTTCTTGATCATGTAACAAACAGGACTATAGAAATTTTTCATGAACGCATTTTCGATTTCAAAAAACCATATTCCGAATATATGAAGCTTCGTCAAGAGCTCCGAGAACAAGAACAAGCTGCTCAAAAGAATCAAGAAAAACAGATCCAGCAGACAGAAAAACTAATTGAACGTTTTCGTGCTAAGGCATCAAAAGCAAGCATGGCTCAATCACTTATAAAAAAACTAGATAAGATTGATCGAATAGAGGTTGACCCTGAGGAGAGTAAAAAAATAAAATTCAAATTTTCTATTTCACAACAACCAGGAAAAATTATTTTAGAAGCTAAAGACATATCAAAATCTTTTGGAGATAAAAACATATTAAATTCTGTAAACATCAATATCGAAAGAGGAGAAAAGATCGCTTTTGTAGGACAAAATGGTCAAGGAAAGTCTACCCTTGCAAAAATATTAGTTGGTGAACTTGAAAGTAAAGGGGAAGTACGCTTGGGACATAATGTACAAATTGGCTATTTCGCTCAAAATCAATCAACTTATTTAAATGGTAAAAAAACAGTACTTGAATCTGCAGAAGATTCTTCAACTCCAGAAAACAGAACTAAGGTACGAGATCTATTAGGAGCATTCCTTTTTCAAGGAGAGACGGTAGATAAAAAGGTTCATGTTCTTTCAGGCGGAGAGCGTAATCGCTTAGCTCTATGTAAATTATTATTACAGCCTTTTAATGTCCTTATTATGGATGAGCCAACCAATCATTTAGATATTACTTCTAAGAATGTACTGAAGGAAGCGCTTAAAAAGTTTAAAGGAACTTTAGTTTTGGTGTCACATGATAGAGATTTTACACAAGGCCTGTGCGAAAAAGTAGTTTCATTTAAAGAACGTAAAGTAAAAACTTTTTTAGGAGACATAAACGAATATCTAGAAGATCAAAAAATTTCTTCTTTAAAGGAACTAGAAAAAAATAGTAAAGCCCAACAAAAAAATCCACTAAAAGTAAAGGAAAATTCTTATCAAAAACAAAAAGAAATACGAGGAACCCAACAAAAAATAGATAAATTAGAGTGGCAAATTTCAAATTTGGAAAGTGAGATAAAAAAAATAGATTTCGATCTTGAGGTAGATTATGAAACTACAATTCGACAACCTAATTTTTTTGATATCTATCAAGCTAAAAAAAAGGATTTAGAAAATTTGATGGAAAAATGGGAAAAAATCCAGAGCCTTTTGGATTAAAATTAATTCAGCTTTTTATAAGCTCTTTTACACTTTGTAAATAGCGTTCTGCGTCAAGTGCAGCCATACAGCCAGTTCCAGCAGCTGTAACTGCTTGGCGATATTCTTTGTCTTGGACATCTCCAGAAGCAAAAACACCTGGAATGTTCGTTTCTGTCGTTTTTCCTTCTGTGATTAAGTATCCTCCTTTATCCATTTCTAATTGCCCTTTGAATATATCAGTGTTAGGCTTGTGGCCAATTGCAATAAATAAACCGCTTACGGAAATTTCTTCTGTAAATCCAGATTTATTATTTTTCACACGGACTCCTTCGACAACTTGCTCTCCAAGAACCTCATCAATTTCAGTATTGTACCTAAGATCAATATTTTTTGTTCTGGTTACACGATGTTGCATAGCTTTAGATGCACGCATCTTATCTTTTCTAACTAGCATAGTTACTTTTGAGCAAATTTTAGCCAGGTAGGTTGCTTCCTCAGCAGCAGTATCACCCCCCCCCAACTATTGCAACATCTTGCCCTTTGTAAAAAAATCCATCACAAACAGCACAGGCTGAAACTCCTCCACCTCGCAAGCGTTGCTCACTTGGTAAACCTAGATATTTCGCTGTAGCACCTGTACTAATAATGATGCTCAATGCTTGCAATTCAGATCCATCTTCCGTGTACGCTTTATGTACACCTCCTGATTCAGATGAAAATTCTACTTTATTAATAAAACCTACTCTAACATCAGTTCCAAACCGCTCAGCTTGTTGTTGTAAATGAATCATCATAGTTGGACCATCAACACCTTCAGGATACCCTGGAAAATTATCAACTTCAGTTGTAGTCGTAAGTTGTCCACCAGGCTCCATTCCCGTGTAAAGCACTGGATTTAAGTCTGCACGAGCAGCATAAATTGCAGCAGTATAACCCGCTGGGCCACTTCCAATAATTAAAGTTTTAAGTATTTCCATCTTCATACTATTTTATTCAAATTTAAACCATATCTTTTAGTTGTATCTTTGTTTTATATTTGATTTATCAATAATTTATCAATGATATTTATTAAAAAAATTTTTCCTCTTTTTTTTCTACACTTAGTTTCTTGTTCTAATGATAAAACGATTGATTCAAATTACATTATAGAAAAATCAATATCAGTTTATGGCTGGGATCAAAATGCTTACTCAATTATATTTGATTTTAGAGAGTATCAATATAAATTGATTCGAAAACCATCCTTTTATTCTTATCAACGCTCAAAAGTTAAAGATGGTAAATCTGTTTTTGATATCATGACATCAAAAAATCAATTACAACGTTACCAAGATAGTATACCAATTAAACTTAAAGACAGTATTATAAATTTATATTCTAACTCATTGAATTCAGTAATGTACTTTTTTCAACTCCCTGGTCTACTAAAGGATAACGCGGTAGTTTCAGAACTTTTGGGAACAACTAAAATTCTAGATAAAAATTATTGGACTTTAAGAGTTGGTTTCAAGAAATTTGAAGGAGGAAAAGACTTTCAAGACGAATATCGTTATTGGATAGATCAAAATAATTACCAAATTACTTTTTTTGCATACAATTATTTAACTGATGGAGGCGGAGTTCGTTTCAGAGAAGCAAAAAATATCAGAAAAATAAATGGATTTTTGTTTCAAGATTACGATAATTATAAGCCAAAAAATAAAGCCACTGAGCTGGATAGTCTTCCAAAACTTTTTGAAAAAGATTCCCTTTTATTAGTATCTGAAATCAAAAATAAAAATATTAAAGTTGAGATTCTTTAAAAGTTGTTTTTAGAATACTGTTTGCAACAAAATATATTTTTCTAATAATTTTCTTGCTAAAAAAATCATTTTTTTAACTCTTTAACTATAAATGATTTAGAATCATCAATACTTTCGAATACTCTATCTTTTGGAATTAATTTTTCTAGAATTCCTATTTTTTCCATTAAAAGCTTTGGTTGTGATTGAATTCCTGCTAAAAGAACTATAATATTATCTTTATTTAAATCTAAAATAACATCTTCAATAGCAAATAAACCAGATTGATCAACATATGGTACATTTTTCATGTCTATTATTATGATACTAGCCGTTTTTGGTATTTGATTTGCGATGCTTACAAATTCGGATGTAAAACCAAAAAACAGTGGTCCATTAAGGTGTTTTATGTATATATTTTCGCTAAGTTGTTTTTTACCACCTTCTTTTTCAGAAAAAGGTCCAATTTTCGTATTTTCTTTTGAGAGGTCTCCCATTTTTTTCATAAAGAACAAACATGCGAGTAGTAAGCCAATTCCAACTGCATAAACTAAATTCCAAAAAACGGATAGTAAAAGCACAACAGCCATAATTGTTATCTCGGTAACTGGGATTTTGGAAAGAACGTTTAACCCTTTGTAGTCCATAACTCCTATTCCTACAGTGACTAAAATTCCTGCTAAAACTGCAGCTGGTATTTTTGAAGCCAATGGACTTAGAACTAAAAGAATCAAAAGCAAAACTATTCCAGCGATCATACCCGATAACTTGGTTTTTCCACCAGATTGGATATTTACTACTGTACGGATTGTTGCTCCAGCTCCAGGAAGACCTCCAAAGATCGCACCTATTGAGTTTCCAATTCCTTGACCAATTAATTCTTTATTAGGAAGATGCCTTGTTTTAGTTAAGTTATCTGCAACAACAGAAGTAAGCAAAGAGTCAATTGCACCTAAAAGAGAAAGGGTTAGTGCTGTAAATATATATGGAAGAACTCCTAGAAAATCAAAATCTGTAAAAAGACTCCACTGAATTTTTGGAAATCCATTAGGTATTTGTTGAATTGAAATATAATCAATACCAAAGCCAATCGCAACACCAGATACAACAATAAGTGCTACCAAAGTACTTGGTACAGCGGTAGTGATTTTTTTAAAACCATATATTATGAAAATAGTTGCAAATGCTAAAATAACCTCAATCCAATTTATAAAACCAACAGCTCTGGGAATGGCTTTGATTGTTCCTATAACGCCTGAAGAATTATTTTTTGCTAAATTTTGGGCTTCTTCTCTTATGTCAGATTCATCGATTTTATTTGCCCGTTGTATCGCTTGTTCAAAATCTTCAATCACAAGAGTACCGTCTTTTGTTTCGTCAGCTAAAATTTTTTCTATAAGACTTTGTTCAGCCATTGGTCTGTATGACTCTACAAGAGCATCATCCTTTTTAGCATCGTAACCAATTAATGGTAAAATTTGAGTTATTAAAATTATTACTCCTATAGCAGTCATAAAACCTGACACTACTGGATAAGGAATGTACTTAATATATTTACCAAGTCCTAAAAATCCAAGACCGATCTGAAAAATACCACTTAGAAGAAAAACTGCTAATATGTAAGGTAATGCCTTTTCTACAGAACCATTATGAACCCCAATTATAGTAGCTATAACAACCATGCTTACAGCCGTCATTGGTGCAGTTGGACCTGAAATTTGAGTTGCAGTACCACCAAATAAAGCTGCAAAGAAACTCAAAAAAATTGCACCGTAAAGTCCTGCACTAGGTCCTAGACCAGAGCTTACACCGAATGCTAAGGCAAGTGGCAATGCAACAATTCCAGCGGTTAACCCTCCTAAAACATCTCCTTTAATGTTTTTAAACATATTAAGATTTTTTAAAATTAAACTTTGAAAAGTTAAAAATAATAAAACTAAATATTTATGATCCTTAATTTTTAATAATAATGGGTTTAAATTAATCAAAAAAATAAAAAATTAAGCTTGTATTACAAAGAAAGCGTAAATTTGAATTCGCAAAAAATTTATCATGGTAGATCAAGTAAAAGTTAATCTTCTTGACTATAAACCACCTGGAAGCTTTGAGGAGACCAGATATGAAAAATTACACAATGTAATTTTAGGTAGTTCAGCAGAAGGTTCTATTGCAATAGCACATTTTATTGCAGATTTGATTGTA
>MDTB01237310.1_pt1 | contig 14291 bp, 13 predicted proteins | sample 811161 | NCBI WGS metagenome assembly MDTB01 (sample SAMN05326650, study PRJNA326480) | marine metagenome | isolation source: seawater | place: Mediterranean Sea | collected 2009
CGCAAAGGGAGTTTGACCAGGCCTACCTAAAGGCAACATCTTTCTCTAGACATTTGCCCTCTATCTTTTATAAACAGCTGTCCAATGAAAAATTTGCAGCATTCCAAGATATAATGAGAGATTTGGAAGGATTTAATATCAACTCACGAACTACACGGGGTTACGCTGAAATAGGATTGGCAAATATATTAGGTTACGTGGGGGAGGTGACTCAAAATCAGTTAAATATGGATACCACGGGCTATTATAAGTCTGGCGATAATATAGGGATCACGGGGATTGAAAAAACTTATGAAAGATCAATAAGAGGATTGAGAGGGGTTAAATACCGTAATGTAGATGTACAAGGGATCAATATGGGTTCCTTCGAGAATGGAGCTTATGATACTTTGCCTCAACCAGGACAGAATCTGGTACTGACTATAGAGGGAGCACTTCAGAAATATGCAGAGAGACTTATGGAGGGAAAAATAGGGAGTCTGGTTGCCATAGATCCTTCGTCTGGCGAAATACTCGCCTTGGTTTCAGCTCCGTCTTATGATCCATCATTGTTTTCAGGTAGGGCATTTTCTCAGAATTTCGCAAAGATTCAAAAGGACTCACTTAAACCTTTATTTAATCGCCCCTTACAAGCCATGTATCCACCGGGATCCATGTTTAAGACCATTCAAGCTTTGGTTGCATTAGAGCAAGATCAAGTGAAGGCCGATGAAATTATTACTGTAAATGGTCAACTTATTGGCGATCATGCGCCACCAGGGAGATACGATATGGAGCGTGCGATTACTAAATCTTCAAATAATTATTTTTTTAAAGTCTTTCGCCGTGTCATTCAGCAAGGAAAAGATCCGAGTCCTTTTATTGACAGTAGAATTGGTTATAACAAGTGGCGGGATTATGTGTTGCAGTTCGGTTTTGGTAAAATGTTGGATATAGATCTTCCCAATGAAGAGGCAGGTTTTGTTCCAAGTTTAGAATCTTATGATAAAATTTATGGGGAAAACAGGTGGAAGTTTTCTAATATTTATTCTTTGAGTATCGGTCAAGGAGAGCTTTTGGTGACTCCCCTTCAAATGGCTAATCTGGGCGTAATATTGGCCAATAGAGGGTATTATTTTACCCCACATTTGGTCAGAAAAGTGGGTACCGAAAATTTAGATTTTAGTCAAAAGAAGTCCATAGCAATAGATTCTGAACATTTTGAGAGCGTGTTGAATGGGATGCAGGCATTGGTATCTGTACCTGGATCAAGGGCATATATTCCTGATTTGATTTTTTGTGGTAAAACCAGTACTGTTGAAAATCCGCAGGGTTTGGATCATTCGGGATTCATGGGCTTTGCTCCTAGGGATAATCCAAAAATAGCCATTTCGGTCTATGTAGAAAATGCGGGTTGGGGAGCACGTGCGGCATTGTCAACAGCTAGTTTGGTTATTGAAAAGTATTTAAACGGGTCAGTTAAAAAGAAATGGCTTGAGAACTATGTTTTAAAAGGGGATTTTCAAGATGCGAAGCCAGAATAGATACCAAATAGATACCTTATCCGTGGTTTATTTTTTATCACTTGTCATGCTAGGGTGGATTAATATATATGCTGCGGACTATGATATGGATGGGACTACCTCATTTTTTGATTTAAATCAAAGTTCAACAAGGCAACTTCTTTGGATTGGGGCTTCTTTCTTTTTGATTGTAGTCATTTTTATTTTGGATTATCGGTTTTACGATTCATTTGGTTATATAATTTGGGGTGTCTCCGTTTTTTTTCTTTTGGCCGTATTATTTTTCGGCAAAGAAGTTGCAGGTTCAACCTCTTGGTTTGAGATTGGATTCATAAAAATCCAACCATCTGAGTTTGCTAAAATTGCTACGGCTATCGGATTGGCAAAACACCTTAGTTCACAGAATGTTGGATTATTTGGTAAGTATAAGTTAGTTATTTCTGTATTTTTATTTTTAATTCCGATGGGACTCATTATTATGCAAGGTGACTTGGGAACCGCGATGGTGTTTGGAAGTTTGATCCTGGTCTTATATAGAGAAGGCCTTTCCGCAAAGCTATTGTTTTTCTCTTTCTATGTAGTTCTATTGTTCTTATTAACTCTTTTGATAGATCAATGGATACTACTTTTTTTGGTACTTGCCTTTTTTTTGTTAGGCTTAGGTTTATTCATAAAGAATAGAAAAGCCCTCATTTTTATATTTGGTTTATCTATATTCAGTTGTGGATTAATTAAGAGTGTTGATTTTGTATTGAATCAAGTACTTAAGGAGCATCAGCAACTGAGGGTCATGTCCCTGATCAATCCAAATGCAGACCCGCTCGGTATCGGATGGAATGTGATGCAATCTAAAATAGCCATTGGTTCGGGCGGTTTTAGGGGTAAAGGTTTTTTGAAAGGGACGCAAACTAAATTTGATTTTGTGCCTGCCCAAACTACGGATTTCATTTTTTGTACCGTAGGAGAAGAACATGGGTGGTTAGGAGCGACTTTAATTATGATATTGTTTGGGGCTTTCTTTTTGCGGCTATTGAACATAGCGGAACGCCAAAAATCGAGTTTTGTAAGAATTTATGGTTACTCAGTGGTATCTATAATGTTTTTTCATTTCGCTATAAATATAGCCATGACCATTGGTTTATTTCCGGTTATAGGGATACCTCTTCCTTTTTTCAGTTATGGTGGATCGAGTCTTTGGACTTTTACCATGCTACTCTTTATTCTCCTTAAGCTGGACAGTCAAAGAATGGAACAACTAGAGCATTGATTAGCGAAATTTTCTGAAGATAATTTTTAATAGTTCCTTTACAATTTTAGCATTCATATCCCATTGATATTCCTTAGCATCATTTCGGATTAAATACTCCACAGCGGCATCAAAATTTTCTAAGTGCTCAATTTTTGTGATGGCAGCTATAAATTTCTCCTCACTGTCGCCAAATAATTCTTTCACAAACATGTACTGATGATTGATTGAAATATTAGATAAAATACTGGTAATCCGTTCTTCCTGATGGGTGTCTGCTATCGTTTTGGTTTCAGATTGGAATTGCTCATTGATAGTTCCAAAGTCTAACTTTGATAATTCAGGTTCTTTCTTGTAGCCCAAGTCACCGTTGAGGTCTTCTAGTGCGATTGAAGCATCTTTCTTATTTTTATAAACTTCAACGATGGGATCTTCTAATGGGAAATCATCAAGTTCATCTTGTTTTCTAGCGTCTGGATCAATTTCATCTAAAGTTTGAAATTGATCCATTGAGACATCCTTATCAGTTTCCAAAGAAAAGTCACTTGTTGATCTTTCTAATTCATCATTTTCAAAATCAACGTTTTTTGTTGCGTCCTGCTCACGGATTGATAAAGTGTCTTCACTAGATGAAGAGGTTTCTGACGGATCTATCTTTTCAACAGAGTCCTCGGAAGGGGCATCATCTATTTGCGCTTTGGCGGCTTCAGAGAGGGCTTCCTTGTCATCTGGCCGATCTGAGGTAGATTGATTACTACTTGTTGAATGTGCTACTAGATCTTCATTTTCTGGGCTCGGCGGGTTTTCTTTCATCTTTGCCTTGGGATCATCTTGCACTTTTGAGGCCATTTCTACCTCATGAGGGCTCGCTGATTCGGCTTCAGGAGCACTTTTTTCAATATCTACTTCTGATGGTGGATCACTATCTTTTGGGTCTGAGTGGTCTTCAGCGCTGTCCATTTGATGGATGGTTTCTTGTATTTTATCTTCAACATCGTCATGCCCGCCAGAAAGCTCTCTGATGATTAAATTTCGTTTATTATTTTTTTTAATGGATGTACTAATCTCGAATAATTCTTGTTTTTCTATAATGAGAATTTCGGATAGCTGCTCAATAAGTGGATACTTATCCAGCGTTTCTTTCTCAAAAAAAGCAACGGCGTACTTTTTTAGGTTTTTGAGATCATGAATGTTAAAGTTATTTAGAAACTCTAATATTAAGGATTTATTAAACACTAAGTATTTTGCAAACTGTGGGACCAATTTTTTAGTTTTGAGTAATTCTGGTCTTTTTTTGATTTCATTATCTAAGTAGGTTGCAGGATCGAAATTGAGAATAATAAGATCTTCGACTGCTTTTTCGATGATAGGTTTGAGATTCTCAGCATTGATAAAAATATTTTGGGAAAGAATATTCATGAACTTCGAAATCATTACTTTCACTTCTGTTGCATGATAATCAAAATAAGGGCTTTCAATCCTTTTCATCTCCTCTTGCCAGCGTTCGAAGAGAGACTTAATGATGAATAGATTTAACTGTTTGATAGGTGAGATATATAGAATTTCTTTACCTGTGAGCTTTTCTTTTTCATTGAATGCCTGCGCAATCAGTTGCTCCGAAAAAACAGTTTTATATCGACTGATAAAGGATGAGTTTAATTTTTCTTGTATCATAAGTGCATCAAAAAATGCTAGGTCTAATAATTCTAGTGCGAGGTAAAGCTATTGATTAGGAGGATAAAAATGAAAGCCTAAAGATTATTTTATAGTATAAAATGAATTTCTTAATAAGATAATTAAAATGATAGTATGCCAATCTTCAAAATTTTTAACAGTTCCTGATATTTTAAAATTATTTTTACGTGGTATCTTTAAATCAGTTTTAAAGATTAAGATTATGGAATGCATTAGGCATGAAATATATTTAAGGTAAGTCATTGTTAAAAAGAGCTAAATTATTTTATGATGGGGCAAATTGAAGTGATATGTGGGCCCATGTTTGCAGATAAAACGGAAGTCCTTATTGGAAGATTAACCGAGGCTTCAAAGGGGGGGCCGTGTCCAAATTATCAAACCACATTTAGATAATCGGTATGCTGAAAAGGGGATTATGTCACACAATTCAAAGAGCTTGCCCGCTTTGCCTGTGCGCAAGGCAAAGGACATACTGAGCAAAATTAATTATTGTGATGTCGTGGGTATTTATAAGGTTCAGTTTTTTGATGATGGGCTTATCAATGGGATCAATATTTTGGCCAATAAGCGCGCAATCCTCTCAGGCTTAGATATGGATTATCTTGGCAAACCTTTTGATTTAGTTGCCCGTCTCATGAGTATAGCCGAATATGTTACTAAATTACAGGGGATATGTACGCAATGCGGAGCTGGCGCTTTTTTTTCACCTAGATTGTCGAAGTCCAAATGGAAAATATTACTTGGAGAGCGAAAAGAGTATGAAGTATTGTGCAGAGCATGTTTTTATGATTAGAAAGAGCATTTGTTTCGTTCTTGTTGTAATGGTATTTTATCAAACCTCCTTGCCGGCACAGCAGATGGCTGTAGGATCTTGGGAGAGTCATTTTAGTTATGCTGAAGGACGCCATCTTACCCTTGGGAATGGTACTGTGTTTTGTGCTGCTTCCCATGGGCTTTTCAGTGTGAAGGAGAATATTGTGGAAGTCATGGATAAAAATAGGGGGCTTTCCGGTGTCAGTATTTCAGCGCTAAATTTTTTCGAAGAGGCACAGTTATTAGTGATTGGTTATGAAGAGGGCATCATTGATCTGGTTTATACGGATCACATAGTTTCGATTCAAACGATAAGGAATATCGAAATGATTACTTCAAAAGCGATCAATGATTTTGTGAGTCAGGGGGATTATATTTATCTGGCAACAGATATGGGCATCGCCTTACTTGATTTGACTACTGAAGAGATCAGTGATTTTTATAGTGAAATTGGTCCTGATGGAGGGGTGGCGTCTGTTCAGGATTTATATATACATAATGATAGTTTGTTTGCTATCTCAAACGAAGGCATTTTGGTGGCAGATTTAAATTCAAACCTTTTTGATTTTAATAATTGGGGTTTTTACTCAGAAACATCGATTCTTAAACCCAAGACTATATTTGATCTTTCGGATGGTCTAGCTGTTTTAAATGAAGATTATTTGTTTATAAAATCTAATGAGGTTTGGGATACCTTGTTGCACCTGCCAGAAGTAATGAATCAAGTGATTTCCACGAATCAAAACACCTATTTTTTATCAGATCAAGGGGTTTATGAAATGGTAGAGAGAGCCGTTGTGCCCTTAATACAAGAGCGTTTTAGTTCGGGTCATGACCTCATAGTGAATGGAGAAGAATTTTGGATTGCTGATGGAGATTTGGGTTTGATCCATATCACTAAAGATATGGATCAACAGGTGAGGCCCAATGGTCCTCTATACGATAACATATCAGGAATGGATATCATTGGAGACAATTTATTTGTCTTTCATGCCCCTGATCCAGATATATCATTGTCTGAAACTATCGAGGGTTATTCCATATTTAGTAGAGATCAATGGGAAGTACACGAGATTGAGGGCTTCAATAATATTTCAGGGGCAGTAGAGTTTAGGGGTCAGTTGTTTTTATCCTCCCATGGAAAGGGCCTGTATGATTATGCGGGTGGAAAATTACTTAACGATCCAGAATTAAAAAATGCTTTGATTACCGACATGTGGTCTACGGATGATTTTTTATGGTTTACTAATTATATGAGTCAGGTACCTTTAGGCAGCTTTGATGGAGAAAGCCTTTCTTTTTTATCTAGCGATCAATTGGGGACTACTATTCCGTTGTCCTTAAATGGTTCATCTGAAAATGTATTATGGATTAAAAATAGTTCCATTGAGGGTTATGGAGTTATAGTTTTTGATTCTTCAAAAAATTTAATTTGGGGGTTGGGGCCTTCATCGAATACTCCTTCAACTACTGTCAATGATATTGAAGTGAATCGAGATGATGAGCTTTGGATAGCTACGAAAGGGGGCCCGGCTTATTTTATAGATGCCTCTTTCATTTCCGAAGAAGCGCAAGCTTATGTACCTTATTTTGAGAATGAGGTCCTATTTGAAGATGAAAATGTTACTGCGGTGGCATTTGATGGTGGAGATCGATTGTGGTTGGGTAGCGAACGAGGTTTATGGGCCTTTAGCAAAACACTTCAGACGCAGATGCATCATTTTACAAGTGGAAATTCATTTTTACCTTCAAATACGATTTTGGAATTAGCTTATGATGGTCAATCAGGAGTTCTCTTCGTGTTAACGGAAGAGGGCTTAGTCTCTTACCAAACCAATTCATCGGCATCTCTATCATCAAACAGTCAGGTTACCATCTATCCCAATCCCATTACGGCTAGTTATGACGGAGATCTGATTATTTCTGGGATCGTCGGGGATGCTTTGATAAAGTTTGCTACGATTGAGGGGACAATTTTATATGAGACCCAAGCCAATGGAAGTACGGCCTCTTGGGATTTGATAAAGTTTAATGGGGAGCGGTTATTAAATGGAATATATTTGGTCTTTGTTACAGACTTAAATGGGTTGGAAAAATGGGTTGGAAAATTTGCTATTGTGAGATGATCATCAAAACAGAGGGTATCGTGATCAATTATATTAAGTACAAGGAGTCATCTATCATCATCAAAATATTGACCCAAGAGTATGGGTTGCAATCCTTCATATTTAATGGAGTCCGAAGTGTAAGATCAAAAAAGAGCATAGGTTTTTTTCAGTCTTTAAATGTACTAGAATTGGTGGCTTATAAATCTCCTCAAGCAGACCTTTATCGGCTCAATGAGGTTAAAATTCTTCATATGACCCCTTCTTTTCAGATTAATTTAAAAAAAAGTGCCATGGTGATGTTTTGTACCGAACTTCTGAGCAAAACCTTATTTCATGAACGAAGTGAGAATCTGGACCTGTATCAGTTCTTAAAGAATGAAATTATTATTTTTGATGGATTAAAAGAGGGCTTTGAGTCTTTTCATGTTTATTTCTCAATAAAATATGCCAGATATTTAGGTTTTTTTATTCAATCAGTTGAGCGTTTACTCCCCTTTAAGGAGAATTTAAGTTCACCACTTTATATATATTTAAATAATATTATTCGATCGGAACGCTACATCAGAGAGCCTACTTCGGGAATGTTAAGAAGTACGGCATTAAAACACATTATTAATTACTATAGTCTTCATGTGGAAAATTTTGGTGAGATTAAGTCAGTGAAGGTTTTGTCTCAAGTTTTCAAGTGAAAGTCCCAATCTAATTATTAAAATAACAGCAATTAATTGACTATTCGACGGGTACGATATATCATTTTTTTACGTGATGTTTTAATACTATCGGGATCAGCATTTGGGGGACCTCAAGCTCATATTGCTATGTTTTTGGATATGCTGGTTAAAAAGCGGGCTTATTTATCAGAAACGGATTTGATTGAGCTTTTTGCCTTGTGTCAAATTTTACCTGGCCCTACTTCTACACAAACAATAACGGCGTTGGGTTATAAGATTGGGGGATCCAAATTGGCTTATTTAACACTTTTGGTTTGGGCATTGCCGGCAGTGTTATTGATGATGGCGGCGGCGCTAACCGTTGATGTTTTTAATGATCAAAATATATCTTTAGAATTTCTGAGATATGTTCAGCCTATGGCGGTGGGGATTGTTGCTTATTCGGCCTATCGAATTTCAAGTAGTGTGGTTTCGAGTACCGAAGGTTATATCTTGATGGCTTTTGCGACAGTTTGTTCCTTTTATTTACGCTCGCCGTATGCGTTTCCAGTCTTATTATTGTTAGGAGGTTTTATAACAGCTTTTAAATACAAACAGCAACCTGAGTCTGAAAAGTTACCATTGAATATTAATTGGGCTCATTTTATTACATGGACTGCGGTCTTATCAGTAGCGGGAATATTTGGCACATTTTTTAATTTCCTTCCTGTTAAAATTTTCGAAAACTTTTACCGTAATGGGTCTTTAATTTTTGGTGGAGGTCAAGTCCTCATTCCTTTGCTCTTTACGGAATTAGTGGAATTTAAAGAGTGGCTTACCTCCGAAGAGTTTATTTCTGGTTACGCCCTTGTTCAAGCAGTGCCTGGACCTACATTTTCTTTTGCCGCTTATTTGGGTGCCTTGATTATGTCTGATTGGGGTACGGGAGGACAAATTCTAGGAGGCCTACTTGCAGCAGCAGGTATTTTTTTGCCGGGTACTTTTCTGATTTTCTTTGTTTCAAAGTTTTGGGAAGATGTCAAAAGATATCGAATGATTAAAGCTTCGTTGGAGGGAATTAATGCGGTCAGTTCAGGTTTGGTAATCGCAGCGACTCTCTACTTGCTAGAACCCATTCCTATTTCAGGAATAAATTATTCGTTAATTTTTGGTACGTTTGGGATCTTATTCTTTACTAAAATCCCAGCGCCCTTTGTGATTTTAGCTGGATTGATTATGGGGTTTGTTATCAGTTAAAAAAGCTAATGATGTTTGACAATGATTGAGGTTATTCATCCATTTTTTCGTAATCAAATTCCTCCAAAAAGGATTGTGTTTGCTCTATGTTTTGAAAATTAAAAACTTTTGAATCTCCTTTATTGCTAAAAATTTCAATTTTTACGGTTTCCACTTCCTTATTATTTGCGAGCGGATTAGATATTAATCGGCCATTTTCAGAGATGCTATCATTAACCTTATAGGAAAGAGCAACCGTTTTTCTTTTAACTCGGCCGCAGTAAGAACAAGAAAATTCTTGACTAATACTGCCATCCCAAAATTCTGTTGCTTCCTCTACTACTTCTTCTTTCACAAGGCGCAAGGTTCGAAAACCGCAATTATCACATTCGTGTGCATTGAGATGGCCTTTGTATTTCTCTATATGTGTGTAGCCTGTTTCTTTATCAATCCATACATCGTAATCTACGGAAAAAACATTTTCTTCAGCTTGCTGCCCTTCATCTAGATAAGCATCCTCTTCTTCCTCACTGAGCAATTTCATCTTATTCCCAGTGGTTGGATTGATTCTTGGGGTATACCTCAATTTTTCAAGTCGAGCACTAATTTTTCCGGGGTAGTAATAAGTAAATATTAGGTGCGCAACGTATCCATAAAGTGTTCCAAAGCAAATACCCATAAAAGCCCTGATTGCAAACCACGGCATAGGGGCTCTTTCGACAATTTCTTCTTGTAGAACGTTTACTAAACAGAAGATGGAACATGCAATCATAATTTGGGAAAATCGGAGCACTTTAATCTCATATTCGCTGGCAGTTTCGTGTTTCGCCTTCATCGATTTTTTGCTACTATATACGAGCCAATAAATCAATACTGATAAAATGGAAATAACCAAAAATGCGATGATTAGCCATTGCATGGTTACTGCCCAAAGGTCTAAGAAGGTTAGTTCACTGTCTTGGAATTTCATTGTTTTATTTTTAGAGTTAGGTAAAATTAATATAAATTCAGTGAAAAACAGATGTCAAGATTAAAGAAATGCTGAATTTTACTTAAAATGAAACCAAACAGATCTTTCTACAAGGAGTGAACAACCTTAAAACGGGCATAGATTGGGGGCTATTAAATTGTTTTTAGGACAAAAATCACAGATTATCCTCAATAGGGAATAAGTGGATCAGATTGATCAAATAAGGTCTTAGCATGAATGAAAATTTCATCCCCAATGTTATAAATAGGATAAAAACCTTCACTTTTCCAAATTCGACGTCCAATGTAAGCCTTTATTAAAAGTTGCATTCGATCTTTTGAAAGTTCAAATTGAGAGGGATTAAAGACGACACCGTTCTTATCGGCTTGCAATTGGATTTCTCTCAACTGCTGTGTGCTTATTTGATAATCAGAAATAAATTTTTGTAATCCCAATTCTTTTAAATATTTTTCATTGGCCGTAGCATAGGACAAGGCATATTCGGCGAGGGTGTTTGACGTAAATAATGCATTCAAATAGGCACTATTATGACTGGTATCGTAGGGCACAAAATAATCTGGGACGATGCCCCCGCCTCCATAAACCGTTCTACCGTTTTCGGTTTTATAAATCAAGGTATCATTGATTTGCATACTGTCCTTTACGAACATCTCACCATTGGTAAACCGTTCAAAATATTCTTCACGGTATTCGGTTGGCGTATTTTCATAAGGTTTTTGAATGCACCTACCGCTGGGGGTATAATACCTTGAGATGGTTAATCTTAATTGACTGCCATCTCCAAGATCAATAGGCATTTGAACCAGCCCTTTACCAAAAGTTCGACGCCCTACAATGAGGGCTCTGTCATGGTCCTGTAATGCACCAGCAACAATCTCTGAGGCGGATGCTGAGCCTTCATCAACGAGCACAATTAATGCACCTTTTTTAAAGGTTCCACGAGGAGTTGATCGGTGAGTATTATTAAACCGATTTTGTTTCCCTTTGGTATAAACGATCATTTTATCCTCTTCTAGAAATTCATCTACCATTGAGATTGCTCGGTCCATGTAGCCTCCAGGATTGCCTGTAAGATCTAAGATAAGTTTGGACATATTCATTTGGTTCAAGGCCTCAAGGGCTACTTTGAATTCTTTAAACGTGGTAGCTGAAAATCTACTTATTTTAATATAACCTATCTCATCATCCACCATATAATGAGCATCTACTGAATATTGTGGAATAACGTCTCTTTCAATATTAAATTTGAGCAGTTCTTTTTGTCCATGACGTTGGATATAAACAGCTACGCTAGATCCTTTGGGCCCCCTTAATTTTTTGACCACATCACTATTTTTCATCCCAACGCCAGCAACAATATCTTCATTCACACGGATAATTTTATCACCTGATTTTATGCCTAATTTTTCCGAAGGGCCACCACTTAGCGGGGATATTACGTTTATGGTATCATGAAAAATATTAAATTCAATACCTATGCCGTCAAAATTACCTTGGAGTTGCGCGTTCATATAAGCACTATTCTCGGCATTGATATAAGATGAATGAGGATCTAATTTGGCAAGCATCTCTTCAATGACTGTTTCTACCATTTCATCTTCCGAAACTTCATCCACATAGTCCTCGTCAATATAAGATATAATTTTTTTTAATTTGTTGAAATTTTTGTTAAAAAATGTTTTTTCAGCATCTAATGGGGTTATTTGGGTACCAATAAGCACACCTAGGCTGATCGATAGACTTATGTAAAGGAGTAATTTGTTGGTTTGACTAGCTTGCGGATTTTGCATAATATACTCTTCATTTAAAAATGTAAAGATCGGACAAAATAAAATATGAGAGGCAGGCTTTTGAAATTTGATTTTTTTGGTGTGGATAATTTTCGAATTTTTATATTTGTAATACCATGCAAATGATAGACAAAACTATTTCAATGCTCCTAGTAGAAAACCAAACTCATGGGAGGATTCTGCACAGTTTGGGTGTCGATTTCGAAGTACATTATGATCGATCTTTAGCGGAGGTTTGTGAAGTTTTCAAGTGGAACCAAAAAGCGATTTTAAAAGCTTTTGAATTAGAAAATATCAATACAAAACTAACTTATGAAGTACTCAAAAAACGTTCTTTAGGGGAGCTTATTGCCTATTTAAAACAATCACATGTTACTTTCATCAAGGAATGTTTACCCTATATTGGTGCTTTAATTGATAAGTTAAAAGGTCCAGCACCACTGATTACAGATCTGAAATTAGTATTTCCACTTTTTTTTGAAGATTTCGTTACCCATATCCATGATGAGGAAGATGGATTATTTGATTACATTAAGATTTTAGTGGGAATTAAACAGGGTAAAGTGATCAATCCCTTAAAAAAATTATTTCGGCTCAAGGAGATTAATTTAGCCACCATCGCTTTTGATCATAAAGATGAAGATGAAATGAAAAGTATGAGGGCGTTGGTAGCGGAACTCCCGGAGACAGAATTTATCATGAGTCTTGTCAAGAAAGAATTTCAGGCATTTGATCAGCTTTTAAGGTTTCATGCCGAAATTGAGGATCAACTTCTGTTTCCAAAGGCGATCGCAATGGAAAAACAAATTTGGGCTGAGATTATGCAGCAATCAGTTGATAACTAATGGGACGCATTTTAGCGATAGATTATGGTTCGAAGCGTAGTGGCATAGCCACCACGGACCCTTTGGGGATCATAGCTACGCCACTCGAAGCGTTATTAACCCATCATATTTTCGATTTTTTAACTCAATATTTTGAAAAAGAAGAGGTAGAAAAGGTGGTGGTTGGCTGGCCACAAAGGCGAGATGGATCTGATACCAACAATACTCCACTGGTGCGGGCTTTTTTAAATAGATTTAAGAAATTATTTCCTGAGATGCCTGTGGCTTTGCAGGATGAGTGGAATACTTCAAACTTGGCCATGACGGCGCTTATTGAGAGTGGAATTAAGAAAAAAGGGAGACGAGATAAGCTTGCCATCGATCAAGTCAGTGCTGTATTAATTTTACAATCTTATATGGAATCGAAAAAATGATATATCCTATTACGCTTTATGGCGATCCTATTTTAAGAAAACCTGCAAAAAAGGTTGCTTCAGATCAAGAGGACGTGTCGGTGCTTGTTGCAGATATGTTTGAAACCATGTCTCATGCCAGTGGGGTAGGGTTGGCAGCCCCTCAAATCGGGAAGCCTCTGAGAATATTTGTGATGGACAGTACTCCGATGAAAGCATCAGAAGAGCTAAGTGAGCCAGGTTTGAGGCAAGTATTTATTAACCCGGAAATTATTGAGGAGTATGGCGAAAAATGGCCATTTGAAGAAGGGTGTTTGAGTATTCCGGGTATCAGGGAAGATGTTATGCGGGCGTCCCATGTAAAAATCGCTTTTTTTGATGAGCACTGGAAACAACATACCCGTGAATTTGATGGAGTAGATGCTCGTATTATTCAGCATGAGTACGATCATATCGAGGGCATACTATTTACAGACCATATCTCAGCTTTTAAGAGAAGATTACTTAAAGGTAAATTGACGAATATCAGTAAGGGAAAAGTAGACTCGGAATATAAGGTCAAAGTACCTCACCGAAAATGACGGATTTAAAAATAAGCCTCATTCAATCTGATTTATATTGGGAAAATATTGAGGCCAACCTGGCTCATTTTGAAGAAAAAATATTGGCTATCTCGGAGGAAACTGATCTGATTGTTTTACCTGAGATGTTTTCTACCGGATTTACAATGAATGTAAAGCAGTTATCAGAGCCTCCACATTTCAGAACTTTTCGATGGATGGTGCATATGGCGAATCAAAAGAAGGTGGTCATCATGGGATCTTACATTGTCAAAGAAAAGAATAGTTATTTTAATCGCTTGTTTGCGGTTTACCCAGAGGGTAAGTATCGCTACTATGACAAAAAGCATTTATTTACTTTAGGAAAGGAGCAAGATTTTTTTGAGCCTGGAAAGGAGAAGGCGATGATCATTATAAATGGGTGGAAGATCTGTCCGCTAATTTGTTATGACCTCAGATTTCC